>JAEEGI010001645.1_pt1 | contig 55536 bp, 52 predicted proteins | sample 8958751 | NCBI WGS metagenome assembly JAEEGI01 (sample SAMN16246545, study PRJNA631951) | gut metagenome | biome: gut microbiome; feature: rumen; material: KS-attached | host: Bos | place: Iran: Karaj | collected 2018-10
ATTTCGGAGGTGTCGGACAGCAGGGATACGGTTATAAGGTAAATTATCTTTACGATGAGATCGCCAAGATACTTGGTCTTAACAAGACTCATCATCTTATAATCGTAGGTGCCGGCAATTTGGGACAGGCACTTGCAAATTATATGAATTTTGAACGTCGGGGTTTTCATTTTAAGGGTATTTTCGATTCGGACGAAAGCCTTCACGGAAAAAAGATACGTGATATGTATGTCCAATCGATGGATGAAATGGAAAGTTTCGTCAAAGAAAACGATATCGATATTGCCGTTCTTACGATACCGAAAAACGGAGCGGTCAAAGTCGCCGAACAGCTGGTGAACTGCGGTGTAAAAGCATTCTGGAATTTTGCGCATACAGATCTTAATGTTCCTGCCGGCATTGTTGTGGAAAATGTTCATTTGTCCGATTCTTTAATGAAACTCTCTTACAAGATTACTCGTAACGAAAGTGAGATAATGCATTAAATGTCCAAGACTAACGATGATTTTGAGAAAGCTCTCGAGGGTAAAAAGATTCCGATCCTTACTCTTGATAACAACTGGCACAGATTGTTCACTCAAACCGATCCCAATCCAAAGATCAAAGAACTTGAGAATGAGCTAAATGAACTCTTAAAATCACAGGGCAAATTGAACACCGAGCTCAAGGAACTTAAAGCGTTAAAGAAAAAGCTTATGGACGAGATCATGGAAGTAATGGATGAACTCGGAGACAATAAGCCTACCAAAAAGTCCGAGAAGAAACTTGAAGACAACAAACGACTTATCGAAGAATGTAACGAAAAGATTGAAAACGACAATGACAGTCTTATGGAATTGCCGGCAAAGATCAATTCCGTAAACTATTCTCTTATGCTTGAAACTATGGCTGTGTGCTATGAGCAGATACAGGAAAACAATTCCGATATCGAAAGCATAGGTAAATGGATAGATGAGATAAGGATAGAACTCAAAAAGAAGGTTGCGCTCAAACAGCACAAAATGATCCGTAATCAGAATTTCTATACTTATATGCATAATATCTTCGGTGCGGAAGTTATCAATATATTTGACATGAAATATCATGTTGAGCAAGTCAAAAAACCTCAGCTCAAAGAAGAAAAAACAACCGATAAATAATTGTTTCTTTGGGCCTCACAGACTTCGGTTTCATTTGACTGGAGTATGGTTTTAATGATAAAATATATTGCTTAAATATGCGTTTGCAATCAAATTTTTAACGATCGGGCAGTATGCGATCGTTACTATTTGTGTTTACAAATAGGTGAAAGAAAGGGATAAGTATGGACGACACTTCAGGTGCCGCGAAAGAAAAGCAGAGCTTTTTCGGACGAATATTCAAAAAGAACGACGAAGACAACGTTGAACAGGAAATTCTTTCCATGGTAAACGTCGGTCATGAGAACGGCGTACTTGAATCAAGTGAAGCAAAAATGATCAACAATATTTTTGAGTTTGTTGACAAAGAGGCTTCCGACATTTGTACTAACAGGAACGACATTGATGCGCTCGATAAGAATACTTTACTTGTCGATGCATTAAATCATATGCTTAAAAGTTCGTATTCGAGATATCCGGTATACGATGAAAATATCGACCATATCATCGGTATTCTGTATCTTAAAGATACATGCAGGGTTCATGCCAAAAACGAAGATTTAAACGATCCGATATCGGAAGTTTCCGGTCTTATCAGGAGGGCGATGTTTATTCCCGAAACCATGAATATTAACGATCTTTTCAAAACCATGCAGTCCGACAAAACTCAGATGGCGGTGGTTTTGGATGAATACGGTCAAACGACCGGTATCGTCACGATGGAAGATATTCTTGAAGAGATAGTCGGAAATATCATGGATGAATATGATGTTGAAAAGAACAGTATCAGAAAACGACGGGGAAAAGAAGAAGAATATATCATCGACGGTCAGACTTCGATCGAAGAGATCGCCAAAAATCTGGGTATCAATATTGAAGAAGGCGAATATCAGACTCTTAACGGCTTTATGATATCCAGGATGGACAGGTTACCCGAGAAAAACGAACGTTTCAAAACCGAGTGTGACGGTTATGTTTTCGAAATACTGTCGGTCGAGAATCGTATGGTTAAAAAAGTTATCGTCAAAAAAGCAGACAACGAAACAAAAGTGAAAGAAGAGGAATCTAATTAATGTCAGGACATTCAAAATTTGCAAACATCAAACACAAGAAAGAAAAAAATGATGCCGCAAAAGGCAAGATCTTTACAATAATCGGTCGTGAGATCGCCGTGGCCGTAAAGGAAGGCGGACCCGATCCTTCAAACAATTTTAAGCTTGCAACCGTGATCGCAAAAGCCAAAGCAAATAACGTACCCAACGATACTATAGAACGCGGTATCAAAAAGGCAGCCGGTGAAGGGAGCGGAGTAAATTATGAGTATTGCTCTTATGAAGGTTACGGCCCCAACGGTATAGCGATCATAGTCGATTGTCTTACGGACAACAAAAACAGAACGGCCGCAAATGTAAGAAGTGCATTTACAAAAGGCGGCGGAAGCATCGGTACTCCCGGATGTGTATCGTTTATGTTTGACAAGAAAGGCGAGATCATCATCGATAAAGAAGAATGTGATCTGGATGCCGATACTTTGATGATGACGGCGCTCGATTGCGGAGCGGAAGACTTCTCGGAAGAAGAGGACTGCTATGAGATTTACACAGATCCCGATTCATTCGATGAGATCCTTAACAATCTTAAAAAGGCGGGACTTGAGAACTTTGCAAGTGCGGAAGTTACCATGATCCCTCAGAATTACGTTACATTGACCGACGAAACCGCGATCAAGAACGTAAACAGAATACTCGATCTTCTTGATGAAGACGATGATGTACAGAACGTATATCACAATTACGACGAATAAGGGACGGAGAAGAAAATGAACAAAGAAACAATTTGCGTACAGGGCGGATATAAGCCCGGAAACGGCGATCCGAGAATATTGCCGATCATTCAAAGCACAACATTCAAATACGATTCAAGCGAAGAAATGGGAAAACTTTTCGATCTCGAAAAATCAGGCTATTTCTATACAAGACTTGCCAATCCCACAAACGATCATGTGGCTGCAAAGATATGTGAACTCGAAGGCGGTGTTGCCGCTATGCTCACTTCTTCGGGACAGGCTGCAAATTTCTTTGCCGTATTTAATATTGCGGAAGCGGGAGATCACATAGTTGTAAGTTCTGCTATTTACGGAGGTACGTTCAACCTTCTGGTAAACACTCTTACAAAGATGGGCATTGAAGTTACTACGGTCGATCCTTACTGTACCGAAGATGAACTGAACGCTGCCTTTAAAGACAACACCAAGTGTGTGTTCGGTGAATCGGTTGCCAACCCCGCATTAACTGTTTTTGATTTCGAAAAATTTGCGAAAGCCGCTCATTCTCATGGCGTACCGCTTATAGTTGACAATACTTTCCCTACACCTATAATGTGTCAGCCTTTTAAATTCGGCGTTGATATCGTAACGCATGCCACAACAAAGTATATGGACGGACATGCAGCTACGGTAGGCGGATGTATAGTTGATTCAGGCAACTTTGACTGGATGGCGCATAAAGAAAAATTCCCCGGTCTTTGCACACCTGATGAAAGCTATCACGGAATAGTATATGCGGAACGTTTCGGTAAGGCGGCATATATCACCAAGTGTACCGCTCATCTCATGAGAGATTTCGGTGCCATCCAGGCTCCTCAGAACGCTTTCTACATCAATCTCGGTCTTGAAACGCTTCATCTCAGAATGGAACGCCATTGTTCAAATGCTCAGAAGGTTGCGGAGTTCCTTGAAGCCAACGATAAAGTTGCTTGGGTTAATTATCCCGGCCTTAAATCAAGCAGAGATTATGCCAATGCTCAGAAATATATGCCCAACGGAACGTGCGGTGTTATTTCCTTCGGCTTAAAGGGCGGAAGAAGTGCCGCAGAGAAGATGATGGATAAGCTTAAACTTGCCGCTATCGTTACTCACGTTGCGGATGCGCGTACCTGCGTTCTTCATCCCGCTTCTCACACTCACAGACAGATGAACGATGAACAGCTTATAGCAGCAGGTGTATCACCCGATCTTATAAGACTTTCTGTCGGAATTGAGAATGTAGATGATATCATAAGCGATCTTGCACAGGCTATGGAATAATATCCGGGGGTCAATATGGATAAACTTGCTATCGTGGTTCCTTGTTACAACGAAGAACCGATGCTCAAACTTTCATCCGAAGCTTTAAGAGGAGTTTTGGACGATTTGATCAAAAAAAAGAAGATATCGGAAGACAGTTTCGTTTTGTTTGTAAATGACGGTTCAAAAGACAAAACGTGGGATCTTATCGAAGAAGAACACGCTTTATATCCGTCAATGATAAAAGGTGTTAAACTTGCCGGAAATGTAGGTCATCAATTTGCGCTTACCGCAGGACTTCTTACCGCCAAAGATATGAGCGACGTTACAATCTCGATAGACGCCGACCTTCAGGACGACGTTTCGGTCATTGAAGAGATGATAGACAAGTTCCACGAAGGAAAAGATATTGTATACGGAGTAAGAAAGAAAAGGAAAACGGATACTTTCTTTAAACGTACGACAGCTCAGGCATTTTATAAGTTCATGAAACTCATGGGAGCCAAGACGGTATATAATCATGCCGATTTCAGACTTATGAGCAAAAGAGCCGTTGAGCAATATGCAAAATATGGGGAATCAAATCTGTTTATAAGAGGTATCGTTCCGCTTATAGGTTATGAAACTGACTGCGTGTATTACGACCGTAAAGAAAGAGTGGCGGGAGAGAGTAAATATCCTTTAAAGAAGATGATCGCTCTTGCATTTAACGGTATTTCATCGTTAAGCGTAAAACCTATTACGATGATCACGGGATTGGGAATGATAATAATTCTTCTCAGCATCTGCGCCGCAATCTACGCGCTTGTTTCTTACATTAACGGAAATACCGCTCCCGGATGGACAAGCCTTATCCTTTCCATCTGGTTTATCGGCGGAGTTCAGCTATTATGTATCGGTCTTATAGGACAATACATAGGTAAGATATATCTGGAAGTTAAACATCGTCCCAGATATAACATCGAAAAAATACTTTCCGATTAAGGATTTGTACATCAATGAATTTTAAAAAGACCTGGTTCGGGTATTTAAATTTTGTTATTTCATCAATCATTACGGGGGCAGCCGTTATAGCTCTTGTATTCTTTTTGATGTTTAAAACAAATATAACAAATATGTCTCAAAACAATCCGTTATCGGTCACCGATCCTATGTTTTGGGCTTTTCTCGGAATCAGTATCGCACTTATCGGAATAGTTTTTTTGCTTGTTTTTATCATCAAGAAGATCAGAAAAAAAGCATTAAAAAATGTGTATTATATCGATCAGAAACCGCGCAAGATAACAGGGCTCATTTTGGGACTTGCTGTTTTTTCCTCGGGTCTGTTTTTAAAGATCAGATTTATACTAAACCATGAATTCGAACCTGCTTTCGATACGGATGCCGCAAGGGCTATGTTTAACGGAGAGATCATATTTACGGGATTTAACAGTTTCGAACTTCTTTATGCCAGACTTATTGCATATATTTACAGATATGTGGGTATAAAGCCGGAATTGTTTGTATGGTTTAATCTGTTTCTTTCATGCGCTTTGTACATTGTTATTTTTATACTTTTAAAAAATATATTTGATGAATTTACCGCTTGTTTTCCGTTAGCATTTTTAAGTTTTTCACCGGCTTCGTTTTCAAAAATTGCGATCGGTTCGATCGATTATCTTAAGTTTTGGATCGTATGTGTATTGTTACTTTTGGCCGTTAAACTGCTGTCAATATCAAAAGAAGCCGCATCGTTTCCGATATTCGGACTTGTGTTGATACATTTGTTTATCATCACATTTTTGTTCGTGGTCCCTATCATGAGTTCAAAGTCGATGTCGGTTGCTTTTTCGTTTGACGCGGGAAAAGAAAGAATGCTTTTTACACTATTTGATAACATTTATGTTTTCGCGGGTGTTTTGATATGTTTATTGATCGCAGAGTTTAATTTCCTGTTTTCGGAAAACGACAGACTTTCACCGATCTCATTCATATGGCTTATTGCACTGTCGTTTTTTCTTTTTACCGACAATACATTTTTTCATACATCGTGGCCCGATGTACCGTTGATGAAAGCGCTATTTGCAACATTTGGCGGGCTCGGACTCAGCGGACTTCTGTTCGGTGACAGATGTTCGTCCGAATTTGCCGAAGATTTTTATGATGAACTTGAGTCAAGAGAGTTTGAAAAGCAGGCAGAAAATACAAAATGGATCTCCAGAAGCGAATCCGCAAGATTGTTGACTGCCGAGACCACCAAGGTTAAGGAAACACTGGAAGAAAACATCCCGGCAGAAACCGCCAAAGACGAAAATATGACTCAAACAGCTGTAAAAGAAGAGCCTTCAAGAGAAGAAGCTTCAAAAGAAGAACCTGCAAAAGAAGCTGAAAATGCGGATGACAGATTCAAAAACGTTGTTTTGTTTGAAAATCCGCTTCCGTTACCCAAGCCTCATGTAAGGAAAGAGATACAATACAATATCGAGCCGAATGCGGAACAGATGATATTTGATATCGATATCAAAGAAAATGATGATTTCGATATTTGATAATAAGGACTAAATATGGCAGCAACCCGTAAACCCCAAAGAAAAAGTACCACTAAAAAGAGTACTTCTTTAACAAAAAGAACATCAAAAAGTTCGGTAAAAGACGTAAAGATCAAGTTTGAGATACTGTTTCTTTTGTCGTTTACTTTCTGTGTACTTTTGTTCCTTTGCAATTTCGGACTTATAGGCGTTGCAGGGAATTTCATTTCAAAGATCGACTTCGGCCTTTTCGGTGTGTTAGCTTATATTTTTCCGATCTATCTTTTTGTGATGATATTTATCGGGATGAAAAATCTCGGTGCCTACAATTTACGAAGAAAAGAGATCGCTCTTTTTATACTTTTCCTGTCGGTTTGCAACATAACCGAACTTATCGGAGGTATTGCCAAAACACTTGAAGAGCTTTCTTTAAAAGAAATATTTGAATATTCTTATTCAACGCACAAAGGCGGCGGTATCATTTCCGCATTATTCGTTTTCTTTATGCTTAAGCTGATCGGTGTTTGGGGAACGGTGATTTTGAGCATCATCACCGCGATCATATGCATCGTCATTGTTTCGGAAAATTCGCTTGTTGGGAAGATTAAAGATTCAAAAGAAGCTTTATCGCAGCATATAAGCGAAAACAGAACCGTAAAAGAAGAGTTTTACAGACAGCAAAACGAATTAAGAGAAGTAAAAAGAAAAGAACGCGAAGAAGAACGCTTAAAGAAGATTGAATCGGACAAGGCCAAAGCGATCGAAAAGCAGACAAGGACCGATGAAAAATCCGACGAAAAGATACTTCGCATGAACAAAAAGGTTTCCGGTGTCACAACGGATACTTTGATAGTACCCAAGACCGATGACAAAGGCGAGAACAACGATATTCATGAGATCGTTCTTAATAATTTCGATCCCGAATCGCAGTCTTTCGACGGATTTATCGATGATATAGACGATATTGTGATCGAAAAGGAAGATACTTTTTACGAAGAACCGCAGAGTATTGCTAAAAATGAGCCTTTAAGCGCTTTTTCATCCAATGTTGATAAAGAAACCAAAAAGCCGGCCGATACGGGACTTTCGAAAGCTAAGCCCGATAACAGAAGCGTAAATCATAAATATGAATTTCCGAGCATCAACCTTCTTACGAAAAATACTTCCAAAAACGGTTCGGACAGTGAGGAATCCATTAAGTCTACCGCCAGAAAACTCATTTCCACGCTTGAACTTTTCGGAGTAAAAGCAAGTGTTGATACGATAAGTCAGGGACCTACGGTAACAAGATTTGAGCTCATTCCCGAACCCGGAACAAAAGTAAGCCGTATCAAGGGATTGTCGGATGACATTAAACTGAACCTTGCGACTTCAGACATAAGAATAGAGGCCCCTATACCGGGAAAGGCCGCTGTCGGAATAGAGATACCCAATAAAGAAGCACAATCCGTTCTGTTACGGGATCTTATTGATACTCCCGAATTCAAACAATCGGGATCGGATCTGACATTTGCGGTAGGTAAGGATATTTCGGGCAAAGTTATCGTTTATGATATCGATCAGTTCCCTCATCTGTTGATCGCGGGTGCTACCGGATCGGGTAAGTCCGTATGTATAAACACACTTATCATCAGTCTTATCTACAAGGCTCATCCCAATGACGTTAAGATGATCATGATCGATCCGAAGGTTGTTGAATTAAGTGTTTATAACGGAATACCGCATCTTATGATACCCGTTGTTACCGATCCGAAGAAGGCTGCTGCGGCACTTAACTGGGCAGTGACCGAAATGATGGAGCGATACAAGAAGTTCGCCGATCTTAACGTAAGAGATCTTAAAGGATACAATAAAGCCGTTGAAGAACGCGAAAAAGAAGAGGGACCGAGTGAGATACACAAAAAACTTCCTCAGATCGTAGTGATAGTAGATGAGTTGGCAGATCTTATAATGGTAGCCAAAAACGATGTGGAAGATGCGATCTGCCGTCTGGCACAGCTTGCAAGAGCATGCGGCATACATCTTATCATCGCAACTCAAAGACCGAGCGTTGATGTAATTACCGGTCTTATTAAAGCCAATATGCCAAGCCGACTTGCATTTGCCGTTTCTTCGAACATTGACTCAAGAACGATACTTGATATGGGCGGAGCGGAAGAACTTCTCGGAAAAGGTGATATGCTCTTTTATCCCAAGGGACTTAAAAAGCCCGTCAGACTTCAGGGAGCATTTGTATCCGACTCAGATGTCAATAAGATCGTGGATTTCTTAAAACCTCAGGCCGGAGCGTTCTCCTCGGATTCCGATGAGATATCAAAGAAGATAGAAGCGTCATCAAACGCCTCCTCTTCATCGTCGGGTTCTGGACAAGGCTCATCCGATTCGGATTATGACGATCTGTTTATTGAAGCCGGTAAATATGTTATCACAAACAACAAAGCATCTATCGGTAATTTACAAAGAGTTTACAGGATCGGTTTTAACAGAGCCGCGAGGATTATGGATAAACTTGCCGAAGTCGGTGTTGTTTCCGCCGATGACGGAACAAAGGCAAGAACCGTGCTTATGAGCATGGAACAATTCGAAAACTTTATTGAAAACGAATTATGATCTTTTCGAAAGGAAATATGATTGATGAAATCTGATATCGAAATCGCCAAAGAAGCGAAAATGCTGCCTATCGCAGAAGTTGCGAAAAAGATCGGGGTATCCGAGGACGATCTTGAACTATACGGAAAATATAAGGCTAAGATTGAAGATTCCTGGTGGGAGAAGAACAAAAACAACAAAGACGGCAGACTTATACTTGTCACTGCCATAAATCCGACTCCCGCAGGAGAAGGAAAGACAACGACGAGTGTCGGATTAAGTCAGGCATTTTGTAAACTCGGTAAAAAGTGTGTCGTTGCATTAAGAGAGCCCTCGCTCGGTCCGTGTTTCGGCATAAAGGGAGGCGCTGCGGGCGGCGGATATGCTCAGGTTGTACCGATGGAAGACTTAAATCTTCATTTTACGGGTGATTTCCATGCCATAACGAGTGCCAACAATCTTCTTGCCGCAATACTGGACAATCATATCCAACAGGGAAACGAACTTGGTATCGATCCCAGAAACATTGTTTGGAAAAGATGTATGGATATGAACGACCGAGTTCTCAGAAACATAGTTGTCGGTCTTGGCGCAAAGACTGACGGAACGGTAAGAGAAGATCATTTTGTTATTACGGTTGCAAGCGAGATAATGGCTGTTCTTTGCCTTGCAAGCGATATGAAAGATCTTAAAGAAAGGCTTTCAAGAATAATCGTTGCTTACGATTATTCGGGAAATCCCGTTACGGCCGGTCAGCTTAAATGTGTCGGTTCAATGGCTGCACTTCTTAAAGACGCCATAAAGCCCAACATCATTCAGACGCTTGAGAACACTCCCGCTATCATACACGGTGGTCCTTTTGCAAATATCGCTCACGGCTGCAACTCCGTAAGAGCTACCAGATATGCGCTTAAATCTTCCGATTATGTCATTACCGAAGCAGGTTTCGGTGCCGATCTCGGTGCGGAAAAATTTTTCGACATAAAGTGCCGTATGGCAGGTTTGAAACCCGATTGCGTTGTACTTGTGGCTACGATAAGAGCTTTAAAATATAACGGCGGGGTTGCAAAATCCGATCTTTCAAACGAGAATCTTGAAGCTTTAAAGAAAGGTATCGTTAATCTTGAAAAGCATATAGAAAACCTCCAGCAATACAAAGTGCCCGTTGTAGTCACTCTCAATGCCTTTTCGTCCGATACCGCAGCCGAAACGGAATTTGTCAAAAAGTTCTGTGAAGACAGAAACTGCGAATTTGCTCTTTCCAAAGTCTGGAAGTTCGGAGGAGAGGGCGGTATTGAACTTGCCGAAAAGGTCCTTAAAACATTGGAGGAAAAAGAAAGCAATTTCGAACCGCTTTACAAAGACGAGCTTTCATTAAAAGAAAAGATATTTACCGTTGCCACCAAGATATACGGCGCAAAAGACGTTTCTTATTCCAAAGAAAGTGATAAAATGCTTAAAAAGCTTGAAGAGCTGGGATTTTCGAATCTTCCCGTCTGCATGGCAAAAACACAGTATTCACTTTCCGACGATCAGACTCTGCTCGGTCGTCCCGAGGGCTTTACGCTCAATGTCAGAGATGTCTACATAAGTGCAGGCGCAGGTTTTGTTGTTGTTCTGACCGGTCAGATCGTGACAATGCCGGGACTTTCCAAGACTCCTGCGGCTTATTTTATCGATGTGGATGAAAACGGAAAGATAACAGGTCTTTTCTAAGGATCGGTTTCTTTGTACATTAATACATTGGAGGAAAAATATGGAACTGATAGACGGAAAGAAAATATCCGCTGAAATCAAAGATGAATGTAAGGAGAAGGCCCTTCGGCTTATAAGATCCGGCAAGGAACCCTGTCTTGCTGTGATCCTTGTGGGAAACGATCCCGCTTCATCAATATATGTAAACAATAAAAAGAAAGCCTGTGAGTATTGTAACATCAAATCGCTTTCTTACGAACTTGACGAGAATACGACCGAAAAAGAACTTTTGGATCTGATCGAAAAATTGAACAACGATCCTTCGGTTGACGGAATACTCGTACAGCTTCCTCTGCCCAAACATATTGATGAAGATAAAGTGATCGCTGCCATAGATCCGTTAAAAGATGTAGACGGATTTCATATCAAAAATGTCGGCGCACTTTGTATTGGTAAGCCGGTACTTGTATCGTGTACACCCGCGGGTGTTATCGAGCTTTTAAAAAGAAGCAATGTGGAAATATCGGGAAAACGCTGTGTTGTTATCGGAAGAAGCAATATCGTCGGTAAGCCTATGGCACTTCTTATGCTTTCCGAAAACGCTACCGTTACGATATGTCATTCCAGAACAAAAGATCTTGAAGCGGTTTGTAAAGAAGCCGATATTTTGATCGTTGCGATCGGTAAACCCAGATTTATTGATTCAAAATATGTTAAAGACGGTGCCGTTGTTATCGACGTGGGAATTCACAGAGATGAGAACAACAAGATCTGCGGTGATGTAAACTTTGATGATGTCAAAGAAAAAGTTTCAAAGATCACTCCCGTTCCCGGCGGAGTCGGCCCCATGACCATTGCCATGCTTATGTCAAATGTTATTACCGCTTGTGAAAGGAAATAATCCGAAATGACCTGCCCCAATTGCGGAAAGCCTTTAAAAGAAGGCGAATTGTATTGTGAATATTGCGGATGTGAAATAGAGATCGTTTCCGATATCGATATGGATCTTGAGATGGACAAAACGATCAAGAACATTGCCCAAAAGGAATTTGACTATTCCGATGATTTTGATGATGACGACGATCCTTCCATAATCGGTATGATCGTAAAATCGGGTCATAAGATCGGAAAAATGTTTTATGTTTTGCTGGGTCTTCTTGCTTTGATCGTTGTTTTTGTCGCAATACATCTCGGCAGAAAGATTTCTCACGAAAGTTCGCTCGAATATCAGATTGAAATGGCTGAAAAAGCTTATAAGAACAATGATTATTCAAAAGCCGTTTCTTATCTGAACAAAGCCATGAGACTCGATGCCAAAAACGGAGACTATGCTCTTACTATAGCAGATTATTATATGGCACTCGGCAGCGAAACGGATGCAACTCTTGTCCTTACGGAAGCCGCCGAAAACGCAGAATATGATGAAGTCAAACGAGTAAAAGCATACAGAAAGCTTTTTGAGATATATAAAAATGAAGCAAATTATTCCGCTATCGCGGAAAGACTGAACAGCTGCAACATTCCGTCCGTGTTATCGGACTTTTCGCAGTATATAGTCGATATTCCGGTATTCGGAAAAGAATCGGGAACTTACAACGAATCGATATTTCTTTCCATTACCAATAACTCCGAAAGCAAAATCCTGTATACTTTAGACGGTTCCAATCCTGTTGATAACGGAACGGAATATACGACTCCTTTGCTGCTCGAATACGGAAGCTATACGATAAAAGCCGTTTGTATGAACGATTACGGTATATGCTCCGAAACTGTTACGAATACTTACCTTATCGATGTGGCATTTTCTTTCTCCCCCAATGTAGAACCCGAAGAGGGAGAATTTGAACACTCATTTATGATCGAAGTGGATGTTCCCGTCATGTATACGTGCTATTATACTCTTGACGGTTCCGATCCCACAAAAGAATCGTTCAAATATACCGATCCCATTCCGGCAATGCTCGGTACGAACACCTATAAATTTGTGGTTTTCTCCAATGACGGAACCGCAAGCGAGATAGTTACGAAAGTTTATACCGTTAATCTCGATACAGATATCACACCCGCCGATGCGGTCACCATGCTTAATCAGGGACTTATCGACAGAGGATATCTTGATGAATCGGGATGTCACAGAGAAGGTATAGACGGAACATATATATTCATGTATTCGACAATTTATCCCATTGAGGGTATGGGAGATTTCTATTTTGTTGTAGAATACATTCAGGATGCTTTCGGAAATAATACAATGACCGGAACATATTATGCCATCGATTGCTACAACGGAATGCTTTATTCCGTTGATGTAACGGGAGAAGAGGGTTATAAGCTTTCTCCCCTATAAATACATATTGAAAGGAAATGTAAAAATGTACCAGATTTTAAAAGCCGAAGAAATCACGACCAATATTTACTTAATGGTTGTGAAGGCTCCGAGAGTGGCAAAATCATGTCTTCCCGGGCAGTTTGTTATCGTAAGGACCGATGAAGACAGCGAGAGAATTCCGCTCACCATCTGTGATTACGATAGAAACGAAGGCACTGTCACGATCGTATTTCAGGTTGTTGGTGCCGGAACTTTATTCATGTCGGGTCTTAAGGCCGGCGATTCGTTCCATGATTTTGTGGGACCTCTCGGATGTGCCTCGGAACTCATTACCGACGATGTTGAAAACACGAAGAAAAAGAACATCCTGTTTGTTGCCGGAGGTGTAGGAACGGCTCCCGTTTATCCTCAGGTCAAGTGGCTTCATGAGAACGGTATCAATGCCGATGTTATCGTGGGCGCAAAGACAAAGGATCTTCTTATACTCGAAGATGAAATGAAAGCGGTCGCAGGCAATCTTTATATCACTACCGATGACGGTTCCTACGGAAGAAGCGGTATGGTTACTAAGACTATCGAAGATCTTGTTGCCGAAGGAAATAAATATGATGTTTGTGTAGCCATCGGTCCCATGATCATGATGAAGTTTGTTTGCAAACTTACAAAAGAGCTTAACATTCCTACGGTAGTCAGCCTTAATCCCATTATGGTAGACGGTACGGGTATGTGCGGAGCATGCCGTGTCACCATAGGCGATAAGGTTAAATTTGCATGTGTTGACGGTCCGGAATTTGACGGACATCTTGTAAATTTTGATGAAGCCATGAAACGTCAGACGCTTTATAAGACGGCAGAGGGCAGAGCTTTTCTTGCCGCTAAGGAAGGCGCTACACATCACGGCGGATGCGGAAACTGCTAAGGAGGAGATAACAATGGACGTATTAAAGAAAGTACCGGTACGCGAGCAGGATCCGAAAGTTCGTGCAACCAATTTTAACGAGGTGTGCCTCGGATATAATAAAGAAGAAGCCATGGAAGAAGCTTCAAGATGTATTAACTGTAAGAATGCGCAGTGTGTTAAAGGATGTCCCGTAGCCATCAATATTCCCGGTTTCATAGAACAGGTTAAACTCGGAGATTTTGATAAAGCATATGAGATATTAAGTGAGTCCAGCGCTCTTCCCGCTGTCTGCGGACGTGTATGTCCTCAGGAAAGTCAGTGCGAGGGTAAATGTATAAGAGGCATCAAAGGCGAACCCATTTCCATCGGTAAGCTTGAAAGATTTGTTGCCGATACCGCAAGAGAAAACGGAAAGAAACCTGCTGCAGCAAAAGAGAAGAACGGTAAAAAAGTTGCCGTTATCGGTTCGGGCCCCGCAGGCCTTACCTGTGCCGGAGACCTCGCCAAGATGGGTTATGATGTTACCGTATTTGAAGCGCTTCATCAGCCGGGCGGTGTACTTGTTTACGGTATTCCCGAATTCCGTCTTCCCAAAGATGCCGTTGTTGCCAAAGAGATCGAAAACGTTAAATCTCTCGGCGTAAAGATAGAGACAAACGTTGTCATCGGTAAAAGTATCACCGTTGACGAACTTATTGAAGATGAAGGTTTTGATGCTATCTTTATAGGTTCGGGTGCGGGTCTTCCCAAGTTTATGGGTATTCCCGGAGAAAATGCAAACGGTGTATTCTCCGCAAACGAATATCTTACAAGAAGCAACCTTATGAAAGCTTTTAACGATGATTCGACCACTCCTATCATGAAGGCTAAAAAAGTGGCTGTTGTCGGTGGTGGTAACGTTGCCATGGATGCAGCGAGAACGGCACTCAGACTCGGAGCGGAAGTACATGTTATATATCGTCGTTCCGAAGAAGAACTTCCCGCAAGAGTTGAAGAAGTTCATCATGCCAAAGAAGAAGGCATTATTTTTGATCTTCTTACCAATCCTGTTGAGATCCTCACCGATGAGAACGGCTGGGTAAACAAGATAAGAGTCATCAAGATGGAACTTGGAGAGCCTGATGAATCGGGAAGAAGAAGTCCTGTTGAGATACCGGGATCGGAATTTGAGATCGATGTTGATGCCGTTATCATGTCTCTCGGAACAAGCCCTAATCCTTTGATCGCATCGACGACAAAGGGCCTTGAGACCAACAAGAGAAGATGTATCGTTGCAGAAGAAGAATTCGGTCAGACGTCCAAGGAAGGCGTTTTTGCCGGAGGTGACGCAGTTACCGGTGCGGCTACCGTTATACTTGCCATGGGCGCAGGTAAAGCAGCTGCCAAGGGAATCGACAATTATTTGAAAAACAAATAATCATTTGACATAAAGGAGTAATAACAATGCCGTGGTGTCCTAATTGCAGACTTGAATATGTTGAAGGCATTAAGATATGCCCCGATTGTAAGACCGCTTTAGTGGATTCGTTAAAAGATGCCGAGGAGATCTCGCATCTTGAAGATGAATTAAACGAAGTATCGGAATATGAAGCCGAATATGGCGAAAGTGATAAAGAATATTCTTCTGATGACAGAGAATTAAACGATATCGCTGCAGAAGATGCGGTCAGGCAGATCACGGTATTGCTCCGTCAAAAAGGCATACCCGAAGAAGAGATTGCAGGCATTATCGAAAATGCAAAAAGAAGAGCTATGAATACTATCCCCAAATACGAATCATATGAGGACAGTTATAAAAATAATTCTTCTTCGGCAGTTACACTCCTTACCTTGGGAGTGATCGGTGTTGTTATCGCAGTCCTAAGTTTATGTAAAACAATAAAGCTTCCCATAAGCGGCATGCAGTTCTACCTGACTACAGGTGTTATGACTGTGTTCTTTGCGCTTTTTGTTTTAAGCGGTATAAGATCGTTCTTAAAAGCAAAAAAGCAAAAAGAAAAAGCCGTTGAAGAAAAAGAAAAGATTGAAAAGATCGTCACATTTTTGAAAGATGCTGCATCTAAAGGCGCTTTTAAGGTACAGGCCACCGATGTTTCGATGGAAGAAGAAAGTCTTATCATTTCCAATATGGCTGTTGCTGAAGTGGAGAAAAACTTTGATGATCTTGAACCCGGTTTTTCTTATTATGTAGTCGACAGATTTTATTCGGATATATTTGAATCGGATGAAGATTAAGATCGTATGTGTAGGGAAAATTAAAGAAAACTTTTACAAAGAAGCGATAGCGGAATATTCAAAGCGTCTTTCGAAATTTTCTTCTTTTTCCGTCATTGAAGTATTGGATGAAAAAACAGATGAGAAAGCATCGCAAAAAGAAAATGATCTCGTCCTTTCCAAAGAGGGTAAGAGGATACTTGAGCAAATAGGAAATGACGATTACGTCATTTCTTTGTGCATTGAAGGAAAACAGTTTTCAAGCGTTGAACTTTCCCAAAAACTTTCCGAGATCATGTTAAACGGATACAGCAGCATCGCTTTTATCATAGGAGGTTCTTTGGGGCTTTCCGGAGAGGTAAAAGAAAGATCCGATATAAAGCTTTCATTTTCAAAGATGACATTTCCTCATCAGCTGATGCGTGTGATCTTATCCGAACAGATTTATCGTGCTTTTAAGATCATAAATAACGAACCTTATCACAAGTAAAGATCATATGGAAAAAATCGTTGAATTTTCCGCCGAACAGTTAAGAACACTCTTTGGCGAGAATGACCGCTATCTGGAAAAAATGGAGCGGGAACTGAATATATTGCTGATAAACAGAGACGGTGTGTTAAAAGTCATCGGTAAAGAAGATGATGTTACGCATGCCGTATCTATGATGAACAGACTTCTTAACAGAAAAGATGATGACATCGAAGAACAGCGAATGAACTACGCCATCGATCTTAGCAAAGAGAAGTGCGAAGAAAGGCTTTCTGAGCTCGATGAGAACATTATTTGTCATACTATGCTCGGAAAACCGGTCAAACCCAAGACCATAGGGCAGAAGGCTTATGTTGATGCCATGAAAAAAGATATGGTCGTTTTCGGTATCGGTCCCGCAGGTACGGGTAAAACCTATCTTGCCATGGCCATGGCGATCACGGCTTTTAAAAACAATGAAGTAAGTAAGATCATTTTGACAAGACCCGCTATAGAGGCAGGTGAAAAACTGGGATTCCTTCCCGGTGATCTTCAAAGCAAAGTCGATCCATATTTAAGACCGTTGTATGATGCTCTTTATCAGATAATGGGTGCTGACAATTTTCTTAAGAACATGGAAAAAGGGCTTATTGAAGTTGCGCCTCTTGCTTATATGCGAGGAAGAACGCTCGAAGATGCTTATATAATACTGGATGAAGCACAGAATACGACCCCTGCTCAGATGAAAATGTTCCTGACAAGAATAGGATTCGGCTCAAAAGTCGTTATTACGGGTGATTCAACGCAAAAAGACCTTCCCAAAGATCAGACAAGCGGTCTTGATGTTGCCATTAAGATACTAAAGAAACTTGATGGCATATCTATCTGTGAACTTACGGGCAAGGATGTTGTTAGACATCCTTTGGTTCAAAAGATAGTAAACGCCTATGAAGCGTATGAAAACAAGCACGCTTCCGGTTCTAATGCCCAAAGATATCGCAAAGGAAATGAACAGTAGTGACTTACAATAAAAAGCAATCGATCATTGTAGGTATTATCATATTTTTATCTACGATCATACTTACCGTCGGAGCAATGTTTCTGTATAAAAAGAGTTACGGTGATATGCTCTGTATCGGTGTTTTATGTGGTTTTTTTTCCTTGTTTTTGACTTTTTCTTTTTACTATGAGTTAATGCACAAGGTTTTTGATTACGACAACGCCGAACACTTATACAGATTTTTGATCGTATATGAGATATCTCTGGTACTCAGCCTGCTTTATCCATTTTCCGAAAGATCGGGCTGGATGTTTGTGGCATTGTGTGTCTCATTGTCTTTGTTTTCAAATTCGACGATTTCGGTATTTGCTTCGACCGGTCTTATAGGCTTAACGACATTGCTTTCGGGGCAGCCGGATGTAAAGACTTTTATTGTACATTTTCTTTCTGCAATGATAGCCATTACTTTATTTAGATCGATCGATGAATACTTTAAGGTTTCATTTTCGATATTCATGTCCGTGGTGACGTTGTTCGTACTTGAGACCGCCGGATTTATTTTCCTTGAAAACATGGAATTGTCGTTTGAACAGTTTATTATGCCGATCGTAAACGTAGCTATCAATACGATCGTACTGTTTTGGATATTAAAATATTTCAACGACACTATAGCCAACAGATATCGCAACAAATATCTCGAACTTAACGATCAGGAGTATCATGCTTTGGCAAAGTTAAAAGAGGTTTCCAAAGAGGAATATCTAAGATCGATTCATACAGCATACCTTGCCGAAAGGATCGCACTTGCATGCGGCTGCAACGTTGATATGGCCAAAAACCTGGCCTATTATCATCGCATAAAGAAAAGCTTTGACTTCGATCATGACGCAATGGTCAATTTTGTTAAAGAAAATAATTTTCCTCCGGAAGCAGCCGAAACTGTGGTTGAGTTTTCCGACAAAACAGCTCCTTTGATCAAAAAAGAAGCTTGTATCGTATATCTTTCGGATAAACTTATATCATCGATCATGCAGATATTTGCGGCCGATAATCAAAAGAAAGTTGATTATGGCGAACTGATTGACACACTTCTTGACAAGCATTATATAAAGAACGCATTGGACGATTCCGATATGACGCAAAGAGACCTTAGAAATGTAAGAGAGATAATGAAGAGGGAGACGCTTTATTATGACTTTTTACGTTGAAAATGAGACAGAGGAACAATTTTCTTTTGATGTGGATAAACTCATATCAACGCTTACAAATGAACTTATCAGGACATTTGACATTCCGTATGAAGTAAGCTTAAATGTCTCTTTTACAGATGATGAAACGATACGCAATATAAACAAAGAATTCAGGGGAATAGACCGCGCTACAGATGTTCTTTCTTTCCCGGCCATAGAATTTGAAACGCCCGGAGATTTTTCGCTGATCGAAAAAGATTCTTTCGACCTTTTCGATCCCGATACGAAAGAACTTATCCTCGGAGATATTATGATATCTCTTGAGCATGCACATTCACAGGCTTTGGAATACGGTCATTCTTTTAAAAGGGAGATCGCTTTTTTGATCACTCACAGCCTTCTTCATCTGTCCGGATTTGATCATGAAACGGAAAATGAGCGGACGGTTATGGAAGATTACCAGAGAAAAATACTTGATACGGTTGGGATTACACGGGAGACGGATTGATGTCTTTAAATGACAAAAAAACCGGAAACAGCGGACTTAACAATTTCATAGTACAGGGCGGCATACTTGCCTTTGCGGGTGTATTGGTACGAATGCTGGGATTGATCAAGAGAATCCCACAGTACTACATTATCGGTAATTACGGCAGCAGTTATTACTCGGCCGCTTATGAGATTTACAGCATTGTTCTGACTGTTTCTTCGTATGCCATTCCTTTGTCGGTATCAAAACTTGTTGCTGCAAGAGTAAACAAAGGACAATACAAAAACGCTTATAAGATATTCAGATGTACGCTTACTTTTGCTTTTATAGTAGGCTTGATATCATCTGTTTTGGTATTTATATCTGCCGGTTCTTTGTCTTCAATGATCAACGAACCCATGAGTTATCTTGCTTTGAGAGTTTTGGCTCCCACACTTTTCGTAGTTGCGATAATGGGAGTTTTCAGAGGCTTTTTCCAGGGTCAGGGCACTATGGTGCCGACCGCGGTGTCTCAGCTCATCGAACAGATCGTTCTTATAGCAGTGAGTCTGAGTGCATCGTATCTTCTTGTTAAAAAAGGGGAAAAAGTCGGAAGGATACTGTTAAATGACAAGTATAAGAGCGCTTACGGTGCTGCCGGTGCCACTCTTGGCTGCAGTGTCGGCGCGCTTGTCGCTTTGCTTTTCCTGTTTTTTCTCTACAGAAGATACAGCCTGTCTTTTAAAAAGAAGGTTTTGAGAGATCCGTCGGATAAGATTGAAAGCACATTTTATGTATATAAAGTTCTGATACTTACGATCGTGCCCGTTGTGCTAAGTGCGACCGTTAACAATATTTCGAATTTTCTGGATCAGTATATCCATAACAGGATAATGGTCGAAAAAGGCCTTATGGATATCAAATCCATCAACTGGGGAATTTATTCGGGAAACTATCTAGTACTGATAGGTGTTCCGATTGCAATGTCCAATGCAATGGGAGCTTCAAGTGTTCCCACGCTTGCGGGTATAATGAGAAGAAAAGCTTATGACGAAGCAAGAGATAAGATAGGTCGTGTCATAAGGATCACAATGCTCATTTCGATCCCCTGCGCAATGGGTATATTTGTTTTGGCAAACGAAGTAATGTTTCTTTTGTTTTCAACGACAACCGAAACGGGCCCCATGCTTCTGAGGATCGGTGCGGCCGGCATTGTTTTATTCTCGTTCTCGACGCTCACCAACGGCATTCTGCAGGGAATGAGCAAATTGAGCAAGCCTATAATCCACGGTCTTATTGCATTGGCGGTACACGTTACATTGCTTACATGCCTGCTTAAGTTTACAAATTTAAACATTTATGCGGTAGCTTTATCGAATAACTTCTTTTCGCTCATCATATGTGTTTTGAATGTATTGTCGATAAGAAAGGCGATCGGCTACAGTCAGGAATATATGAAAACGTTCATCTATCCGCTTGCAAGTTCTGCGGTAATGGGCGCTATACTGTTTTTGATGAACAAATTGTTGTTACACGGAACGTTTTCAAGGATTCTCATCTTGTTTGAGATAATAGTCGGAATCGTTGTGTATTTTATATCTATGGTTGTTATAAAAGGTATAACCAGAGAAGAGTTGTCGGCAATACCCGGCGGGAAAAAACTGCTTTCGATTTTCAGATTCATAAAATAGACGAACGGAAGAATAATATGAGATATGATGTGGCTGTTATCGGCGCCGGAGCCAGCGGTATCACGGCTGCACTCTTTGCCGCAAAAAACGGTGCGAGAGTTACTGTTTTTGAAAAAAATGCAGAACCGTTAAAAAAGCTTCTTCGTACCGGCAACGGCAAATGCAACCTTACAAATTCATCTATCGATATGAATGAATATGTGTCATCCGACATTGATTTTGTTAAAGATAAAATGTTTTCTTTTTCCAACAATGACCTTATTCATTTTTTTAAGGCGCTCGGATTGATGACCAAAGACAAAAACGGCTATGTGTATCCTTTAAGTGAACAGGCTACGAGCGTTTCCGCCGTTTTGCTTAAAGAGGCATCTATCTATGATATCAGGATAAAACTCGATTCTTTCGTGAATCTTATAGATAAACAACAAGACAGATTTTTGATATCCGTCGAAGGCGATAAAAAGAGATATGAATTTGACAAAGTCATCCTGTCGACCGGATCGAAAGCGGGACTGATAAAAGGGGAGAAAGAAAACGGATCGAAACTGTTAAATCCGTTTGGTTTAAGCTTTAAACCGTTTGTTCCCGGGCTTTGCAAACTTAAACTTGGCGGATATGATTTCGAAATCGTAAAAGGTGTCAGAAACGAAGCAAAAGTAAGTCTTTTAATAAACGAAAAGGTCGTAAAAGAAGAGTTCGGGGAGATACTTTTCTGGGAAATGGGTGTTTCCGGAATATGTATTTTTAATCTGAGCAATCATTGTGCCGGTAAATACAATAATAACGACAAAATGACTGTCAGGATCGATCTTTTGCCGGAATATGACGATGCGGGATTTGAAGAGTTTAAAGAATTCGCTTTGGTAAGTTTGCTTCTTAACAACGAGAAGAGTATACGCGAACTTTTAAACGGTTTTATGAAAGACAAGCTTTCGGATATGATCCTTGATCTTTGCAATATAAAGCATGATACTCCCGTTTCGGATATCACAAAAGATAAACTGTTTGAAATACTCGATCGTATTAAAAATGTCACATTCAATATTTTGGATGCGGCGGGGTTTGAATCTGCGCAGGCATGCGTTGGCGGGTTGAATACAAATGAACTTACAAACGATCTTGAGATAAAAGCGGTTCCCGGACTGTTTGTGACCGGTGAACTGATCGATGTATGCGGACCGTGCGGAGGTTATAATCTTCAATGGGCCTTTACATCGGGAGCGATCGCAGGAGAAAAGGCATGCTGTTAGTTAACCAGATAAAGGTTTATCCAAACTACACATACGATGAATTAAGAAAAAAAGCTGCCGCTGTTTTAAAGGTTTTCGACTCCGACATTAATTTTGTAAAGATTGAAAAACTGTCGATCGACGCCAGAAAAAAGCCGGAGATCTTTTTTATACTTTCTTTGCTGGTGGATGTAAAAAACGAGAATTCGGTTTTGAAAAGATGTCCGGTTGACAGAGTGAGTCTTTATAAAGAGATAAAATATAGTCCGATCGTTAACGGTGCCGAAAGATTGAACAATCGTCCCGTTATCATAGGAGCGGGGCCGGCCGGACTGTTTTGCGCGTATTATCTTGCCAAATACGGTTACAGACCGATCGTATTTGAAAGAGGCTATGATATCGATATACGTACGAAAGATGTGGAAGAATTCTTCAGAACGGGAGTATTGAAAAGAAATTCAAACGTTCAATTCGGCGAAGGTGGTGCGGGAGCATTTTCCGACGGCAAATTGAACACTCTTGTAAAAGACCATTTCGGAAGAAACAAGGCCGTACTTGATCTTTTTGTCGAATGCGGGGCTGACGAAAATATACTTACCGACGCCAAACCTCATATCGGAACGGATGTGCTTGTTGACGTCATAAAGAATCTGAGAAACAAGATCAAATCCTTCGGAGGCGAATTCAGATTTAATGCCGAAGTAACGGATATAAATTTTAATGACGGTAAAGTAAGTGAGATCGTAATAAATAAAAATATAAAACATCCCGCCGAAGTATGTGTCCTTGCGATAGGTCACAGTGCAAGAAATACGTTTTCAATGCTTTATGACAAAGACATAAAGTTAAGCCAAAAAGAATTCGCCGTCGGCTTCAGAGTGGAACATGACAGAAAATTCATAGACGATGCCATGTACGGAGAAAACAACAAATTTACCAAATTTCTTCCTACGGCGACCTATAAACTCACTTATAAAGCTTCCAACGGACGCGGAGTTTATTCTTTTTGCATGTGTCCCGGCGGATATGTTGTAAATGCTTCATCCGAAATGTCGAGAACATGCGTGAACGGAATGAGTTATAAAGCAAGAGATTCACGTCACAGCAACAGTGCGATAATAGTTACCGTCGACACGAAAGATTTTGGATCGGACCATCCTCTGGCGGGAATGTATTTCCAGCAGAAAATAGAGGAAAACGCGTATAATCTGGCGGGAGGAGCAATTCCCGTTGAGTATTACAAAGATTTTAAAAACGAAGTCATATCCGGACTTACGGATCTAAATAACGTTGAACCCGACGATATGCTTTCGATCTCTCCGGAATGTAAGGGACGGTTTCTTTATTCCAGACTGTCTGATATACTTCCTTATGAGATAAACGAGACTTTTGTCGAGGGAATGGAGTATTTTGACAGGATAATACCGGGTTTTGCCGCAGATAACGTCATATTGAGCGGTATTGAAAGCAGAACATCATCACCTATAAGAATCGAACGTGATGAGTTGTTTGAAAGCGTATCTCATAAAGGTCTGTATCCCGCCGGTGAAGGCGCCGGATATGCGGGCGGGATCATGAGCGCTGCGATGGACGGAATGAAGGTTTTTGAAGCGATCGCAGCAAAATATAAATGTTTTGAGGAAACAATCAATGACGATTGATGAAGTAATAAAGCGGGTCAATGAGCTTTATCATTTATCCAAAGAAAGAGAATTGACACAAGAAGAAGCACAGGAACAAAAAGAAATGCGAAAACTCTATATCGATTCGGTCAAGAACAATCTTCAGGTTCAACTTGACAATGTCGATGTAGTCGAAAAAGACGGAAGCATACACAAACTGACAAAGGACAGTTTCAAAAGATGACGATGCTTTGCCTAAGGCAAGCGGCGTCAAAAAGGGAGATTTAAAATGACAAAAGAAAAAGAGGAGATCAGAAAGGAACTGTTGGCAAGACGCGAAGCTCTTTCCAAAGAGATATGGAATGAAGCATCAAAAGCGATCGAGAGAACGATACTGAGAAGCAATGTTTACAGGGAATGCGACAAATTGCTTCTTTATGCCGATTATCACGGCGAAGTCGGCACGATTACCGTTTTGGAAGAAGCATTGATGATCGGTAAGCAGGTTTACCTTCCCAAAGTTCTTGAGGGCTTTGACGAAGCAAGAATGGACTTTTACAGAATCGATTCTTCTTATGAACTCGTGAACGGTTATATGGGTATCATGGAGCCTATGGGCGATCCCATGAGAGTTTTTGATTATGAAAAATGCAAAAACGAAAAGATACTCATGCTCGTTCCCGGAGTTGCTTTCGATAAAGAGAACGGAAGACTCGGTTACGGCAAGGGCTATTATGATAATTATCTTGCCGACAAAGAAAATATACTTACTGTCGGAATATGTTTCGGTTATCAGCTTTTTGACAAGCTTCCCACAACCGATTCCGATGTTAAACTTGATTTCATAGTTACCGAAGATACTCCTTTGGAAGCATTGAATTCTCTAAAATACTAAGTAAAGCAGGATACAAATTGGACGGGTATTTGGAAACACTTAAAAAAATCATTTCCGAAAAAGAGTCAATCATCGGCAGAAAACTCACCTGCCGGGTTACGACTTTCGGTTGCCAAATGAATGCAAGAGATTCCGAGAAACTTCTCGGGGTCTTATCAGAGGCCGGTTTTATCGAAACTGAAAGCGATGATGCCGATTTCATCATCTTCAATACATGTACGATCAGAGATAATGCCAATCAGCGTGTCTACGGCCGTCTCGGGGCATTAAAACCTTATAAAAAGAAAAATCCGTCAATGAAGATCGCACTTTGCGGATGTATGATGCAGGAAGAAACCGTTGTTGAGAAGATCAAAAAAAGTTACGGTTTTGTGGATCTGATCTTCGGAACACACAATCTTTTTGATTTTCCGAGACTTCTTGTCGAAATGTACGAACGCGATAAATATACCGAAATTTGGGACGATACTGATATCATAAAAGAAGACCTTCCGGTAAAAAGAAAGTATCCTTTCAAATCCGGGATCAATATAATGTTCGGATGCAACAATTTCTGTACTTATTGCATAGTGCCTTACGTCAGAGGACGCGAAAGAAGCCGAAAGCCCGAAGAGATCACAGAAGAGATCGAATCACTTGTAAAAGACGGAGTAGTTGAGATAATGCTTCTCGGGCAAAATGTCAATTCGTACGGAAACAACCTGGAAAACCCGATATCTTTCGCAAAATTGCTTACTATGGTCGAAAAGATTGACGGTCTTAAGAGAATAAGATTCATGACTTCTCATCCGAAAGATCTTTCAGATGAGCTTATTGATGTTATGGCTTCATCAAAAAAAATATGCTCACATATTCATTTGCCTTTACAGTCGGGTTCCACGAAGATATTGAAGGCCATGAACAGAAGATACAATAAGGAATCCTATCTTGAACTTGTACGCAAAATAAGAGAAAAAATGCCTGATATTTCCATAACAACGGACATTATCGTAGGATTTCCCGGTGAGACAAGAGAAGATGTATTGGATACAATAGATGTAATAAAGAAAGCCGAATTTGACAACGCATTTACATTTATATACTCCATAAGGACCGGCACTCCGGCCGCAAAAATGGAACAGGTCGGTCCCGAGATCGTAAAAGAACATTTCGATATGGTATTGAGCGTTGTTCAGGAAACGGCGAAAAAAAGGACCGAAAGATTTTTGGGTCGTACCGTAAATGTTCTCTGTGAAGAAGTAAACGAATCCGACGATACGTTTATAGACGGCAGGATGAGTTCCAATACGGTCGTTCATCTTAAGGGTTCCAAAGATCTTATCGGGAAGATCGTTGAAGTTAAACTCACCGAGTTTCACGGGTTTTATTATACCGGTGAACTTGTGTGATAAAAAGAAAGGATTATCAAATGGCCGAATATACGCCGATGATGATGCAATATCTTGAAACGAAAAACGAATACAAGGATTGCATACTTTTTTACAGACTCGGTGATTTTTATGAAATGTTTTTTGATGACGCGCTCATAGCCTCAAAAGAGCTTGAACTGACTCTGACAGGCAAGGCGTGCGGTAACGAAGAGAAGGCTCCCATGTGCGGAGTCCCTTTTCATGCAGTGGACAATTATCTGAACCGTCTTGTTAACAAAGGCTATAAGGTGGCTATCTGCGAACAGACGGAAGATCCGGCCACCGCAAAAGGACTTGTTAAAAGAGAAGTTGTAAGGATCGTTTCCAGGGGAACCAATCTTGATACAAATTCCATCGACGCATCGGAAAACAGTTTTCTTATGTGTGTGGTTTATTTGGAAAACGGAACCGGAATAAGTGTTGTTGATATAACTACAGGCGATTTCTTTGCCACCGAAGTTAACGATATCGCCGGAATACTCGATGAGATCAACAGATATTCACCGCGTGAGATCATCTGTAACGATGCATTTCTTATGTCGGATTTTCCTTTTGATGCTCTTAAGGCCAGAAGCAATATTTCTTTAAGTGCCGTTTCTTCGCACTATTTTAACGAAAAAGAAGCTCTTATTAAGTTAAAGGAACACTTTAAAGTCAATTCGATAGAAGGTCTTGGTCTTTCCGACTATAAAAACGCTACGATCGCAGCAGGTGCCGTTCTTGAGTTTTTATACGAAACTCAAAAGAATGCCTTGCAGAATCTTGATAATATCAAACCTTATGAATCGGGAAGCTTTATGCATCTTGATTCATCGACCAGACGAAACCTTGAACTGATCGAGACGATGCGCGAAAAGCAGAAACGCGGATCGCTCCTTTGGGTACTTGATAAAACAAAGACCGCTATGGGCGGAAGACTTTTAAGAAGTTATATCGAACAACCTTTGCTTGATAAAGAAATCATGAACCATCGACTTGATCTTATCGAAGAATTATCGGGCAATATAGTTGCAAGAGACGAAATAAGAGAGTATCTGAACAGCGTGTACGATCTGGAAAGGCTTCTCGGGCGCATTACATACAAAACCGCGAACGCAAGAGATCTTATAGCATTTAAGAATTCGCTTTATCTGCTTCCTCACATAAAATCTTTGCTTAAAGAGTTTGATTCACATCTTGCCGTTGAGATCGAAGAAGAACTCGACGATCTCGGTGACATATATTCCGATATCGATAAGACGATTACGGAAGAACCTCCCGTATCGGTTAAAGAAGGCGGTATAATCAAGGAAGGTTTTAATGAAGATGTCGATCGATTGAAGAATGCCAAAAACGACGGCAAAAACTGGCTTTTAAAGCTGGAATCCGAAGACAGAGAGCGTACCGGGATAAAGAATCTGAAGATAAAATACAACAAAGTCTTCGGTTATTATTATGAAGTTACCAATTCTTATCTCGATCTTGTACCCGAAGATTATATCAGAAAGCAGACTCTCGTCGGTGCCGAAAGATTTACGACGAACAAATTGAAGGAAATGGAAGACACCATACTCAATGCCGAAGACAAGCTTTTCGGTCTTGAATATGAGATATTCTGCAATCTCAGAGATTCCATAGCTTCAAAAGTATCTCGAATTTATAAGACCAGTAAAGCGATTGCCAAGATCGATGTATTCACGTCGCTTTCTTATGTTGCCGACAAAAACCATTACGTAAGACCCAAACTTTCCGACGACGGTTTGATAAAGATCACCGACGGAAGACATCCCGTTGTCGAACTTTTGATGGACGGCGGACTGTTTGTTCCGAACAATACACTTCTTGATACGAAAAATAATTGCATATCGATCATAACAGGGCCAAATATGGCCGGTAAATCAACTTATATGCGTCAGGTGGCACTTATAGTGCTTATGGCTCAGATAGGCTCCTTTGTGCCCGCAAGAGAGGCTGTGATAGGTATTGCCGACAGGATCTTTACAAGAGTGGGTGCATCGGATGATCTTGCCAGCGGACAAAGTACGTTCATGGTTGAAATGAATGAAGTCGCAAATATTCTTCGTAACGCCACGCCCAATTCACTTTTGATACTCGATGAAATAGGACGCGGAACATCAACATTCGACGGTCTGTCGATTGCCTGGGCCGTAATAGAACACATAAGCAATAAAAAAATACTCGGCGCCAGAACGCTTTTCGCCACTCATTATCATGAACTCACCGAACTGGAAGGAAAGATCGAGAACGTCAACAATTACTGTATAGCAGTAAAAGAAGACGGAGAAAATATTGTATTTTTACGAAAGATAATAAAAGGAGGCGCTGACAGAAGTTACGGTATACAGGTTGCCCGACTCGCCGGTATACCCGAAATAGTCTTAAACAGGGCCAAAGAGATTGCAGATAAAATATCGGATAATGATATTGCCGAAAAGATTCATGATATCGAGGTCAATATCAAAAACAAGCCCGACAGAGCATCCAATAAAAAGGATTATGAAGATATAAATCAGATATCTCTGTTTGATACGGTTACGGACAAAGATATCATTGACGATCTGCTTTCTTTGGACCTTACCAACATGACTCCGTTGGATGCGCTTAACAATCTGTCAAGACTCCAGAGTAAATTAAACAACAGATGGTAAAGGATCGTTATGAGAGACATTATTGTTTTAGACAGCGAAACAATAGATAAGATCGCAGCCGGAGAGGTCGTGGAACGCCCCGTTAACGTTGTGAAGGAACTTTTGGAAAATGCCATTGATTCAACAGCCGACATAATAAGCGTTGAGATCAAAAACGGCGGAACAGATCTGATCAGAGTTACCGATAACGGTATCGGTATTGAGAGTGAACAGGTTAAAACCGCATTCCTAAGACATGCAACGAGTAAACTTACCACGATAAAAGACCTGGAAAGTTTAAATTCTCTTGGTTTCAGAGGAGAGGCTCTTTCAAGCATAAGTGCCGTTTCTAAGTGCGAAATGATAACCAAGACCGAAGATACACTCCTTGGAACACATATAGTCATCGAGGGTTCAAAGCTTAATGTATTTGAAAATATCGGTGCTCCAAAAGGTACTACGGTCATCTCAAGGCAGCTGTTTTACAACACTCCCGCGAGAAAGAAATTCCTTAAATCGCCTCAGGCCGAAGCCGCGGCCGTGGAAGAACTTGTTACGAGGATAGCCCTTTCGCATCCGGACATATCAATAAGTCTGATAGTCAACGGTAAATCCCGTTTTACAACCAACGGAAACGGCAACCTGAAAGATGCGATATATAAGCTGTATGACAAAGAGGTTTATGAAAGACTGTTAAAGGCAGATCTGAATACAAACGGAATAAACGTTACCGGCTATATAGCCCGCCCCGAATACAATATGGGCACAAGAGAATGTGAGATATTCTTTGTAAACAAACGTCTTGTAAGCTCCAGAGATCTTTCGTATGCGATAGAAGATGGATTTAAGGGCTTTTTGATGCAGCACAGATTTCCTTTCGGCATTTTGTTTATAGATATCGATCCTTCGCTTATAGACGTTAATGTTCATCCCAAAAAGTCCGAAGTCAAATTTTCGGATAATCTGATCGTAAAAAATGCGATAACGGAAGCCGTTAAAAATGCTCTGAAAGAGCCTGAACTTATACCTGTTGTCGAACTTGACTACAAGAGTCAAAGTGACTATGTTCCGGTCATGTCAAATGAAATAATTGCAGCAGATCCGGGCGAAACCGGCCACAATTATGACGCCTTTGATCGGAAACCGACGGAAAACTCCGATTTTAGCGACCGAATCGGTCAAAAGTCTGATGTTTTGGCAAAAGATGACACGAACGACGCCACAATATCTAGTCATATTGAGCCTTTTGAAGTCTCGTTGACAGATGTTGTAAAAACCGACGTACCTTTAAATATAACTCCCGATATACCCAAGTATAAACAGGAGAATCTTTTCGAAGACAGGCTCATAGATGACAAGCCTTTAAAGGAATACAGGATAATCGGTCAGGTATTCGATACCTACTGGCTTATCACGTTAAATGACGATCTGTATATAATGGATCAGCATGCCGCACACGAAAAGATCAATTATGAGCATTTTTTGAAAGCATACGAAGAAAAATACAAGGCTCTTACTCAATTCATCGATCCCCCGATGCTTATAGGTCTTTCAAATCTTGAGGAGCAGTCATTAAAAGATAATCTTGCCATATTTGAAAAGATCGGTTTCGAGATCGATGAATTCGGAGATAAGAGCATAGCGATACGCGGTGTCCCTATGGAACTATTTTCGAATACGGAAGAAGAGATGTTTAAACGCCTTTTGTTTGAGATACATGAATACGAATCGGTAAAAAATCCTCGTCTCGTACTCGAAAAACTGGCCTCCATGTCCTGCAAGGCCGCCATAAAAGGCAATCAGCGCGTATCGGAAGCAGAGATCAAACATATCATGGAAGAACTTATGACGCTCGACAATCCTTACAATTGTCCGCACGGCAGGCCCACTTTGATATGTATCACTAAAACGGAACTCGAAAAGAAATTCAAAAGGATCGTCTGATCAATGAACAAAAAACCTTTGGTTATCATATCCGGGCCGACCGCCTCAGGTAAATCCGATTTATCGATAAAACTTGCAAAACTTATCGACGGGGAGATTATTTCCGCCGATTCGATGCAGGTTTATAAAGGCATGGATATCGGTTCGGCAAAGATCACCGAGGACGAGATGTGCGGCGTAAAACACTATCTTATCGATGTTCTCGATCCGAAAGATGACTTCAATATCTATTATTTTAAAGAAGAGGCCAAAAAGGCGTTCGATGAGATAAGAAGCAAAGGAAAGATCCCTATCATCGTCGGAGGAACCGGCTTTTATATTCAGGGATTTTTATATGACATCGATTTTTGTGAAAGCGAAGGCGAGAATTTACCGTTACGTGACGAACTTACGGAATTATCCAAAGAGAAGGGTTCCAAAGCTTTACACGATATGCTGAAAGAGCTCGATCCGAAGGCTGCTGAAGCGATACACGAAAATAATGTTAAAAGAGTTATACGGGCGATCGAGTTTTATAAAGAAACGGGCAAGAGCATAACCGAACACAACGAGGAAATGCGTAAACGGTCATCACCGTACAATTTTGCCTATTTTTGCTTAACACGTAACAGAAAAGAGCTATATGAACGCATAGACCGGCGTGTCGATAAGATGATCGAAGAAGGCCTTGTCGAAGAGGTAAAGCGGCTCAAAGAAACCGGACTTTCAAAAGACAATCATTCGATGTTGGGCCTTGGTTATAAAGAGATCCTCGATCATTTGGACAAAAAGATCTCACTTGAAGAAGCAATATACATCATAAAGCGTGATACGAGACACTTTGCAAAAAAACAGCTTACGTGGTCAAGAAGAGAAAAAGATGTTATAACTGTTGATCGTGATGACTTCCCGTCGGACGGCGACATTCTATCTTTCATCACAGGAATTCTCAAAGAAAAGGAAATAATTGGGTAAATAAATGAACGATATAAGTTTTTCTTTAACGGAATACTATAAAAACTTCGGAATAGAAGACAGTGTTTATAAACTCGGCGAAGAAGTCTTAAACGAATGCAGTGACAGATTTAAAGACATAGATCGGATAAGCGAGTTAAACCAGATAAAGGTTTTGAAAGCGTTTCGTGACAATAAAGTGAGCGAAGCTTGTCTTCTCGGAACATCCGGATACGGCTACAACGATCTTGGCAGAGAAACACTTGAAAAAGTATATGCAAGCGTATTTAAGACCGAAGACGCTATCGTGCGACCTCAGATCACCTGCGGAACGCATGCTCTTTCTTTAGCATTATCAGCAAACCTTCGTCCGGGCGACGAGCTTTTAAGCCCTGTAGGAAAACCTTACGATACACTCGAAGAAGTCATCGGAATACGCGAATCAAAAGGATCTTTAAAAGAATATGGCATCAGTTATCGCCAGGTCGATCTTTTAAAAGACGATAAATTCGATCTTGAAGGGATCAAACAGGCTATAAACGATCGCACAAAGCTTGTAACCATACAAAGATCCAAAGGATATCAGACCAGAAAGTCCTTCTCCGTAAAAGAGATAGCCGAGCTTATCAAATTTATAAAAGAGGTAAAACCCGGTCTTAAGGTAATGGTAGATAACTGCTACGGGGAATTTACCGATGTATGTGAACCGTCCGAATTCGGTGCTGACATGACCGTTGGATCGCTCATTAAGAATCCCGGCGGCGGACTGGCGCCCATAGGCGGTTATATTGTCGGAACCAAAGAATGTATCGAAAACATCGCTTACAGACTTACAAGCCCCGGACTCGGAAGAGAAGTGGGCGCTTCTCTCGATACTTTAAAGAGCTTTTATCAGGGATTGTTTCTTTCTCCCACAGTGTCCGCATCGGCTCTTAAAGGTGCCATATTTGCTGCCGGTATATATGAAAAGCTTGGATTTGAATGTGTTCCCGGCTTTAAGGGAGAAAGAAACGACATCATTCAGGCGGTTGCTTTTCACGATCCCAATAAACTCATTACATTCTGTGAGGCTATTCAGGCGGCTTCACCTATAGATTCGTTTGTAAATCCCGAACCGTGGGATATGCCCGGCTACGATTCCAAAGTAATCATGGCTGCAGGAACGTTTGTTTCGGGAGCAAGCATAGAACTTTCCGCAGACGGTCCGCTTCGTGAGCCTTATGCGGCTTACTTCCAGGGCGGCATCACCTGGCCCCACGTAAAGATAGGCATTCTCAACACCGTTCAGGCACTTAAGAACAAAGGTCTTATAGATATAAAATAAGAGTTTTTTAGTTTAAAAAAATACTCAATTATGATATTATATAGATTCAGTAACATTACAGTATGAATGGAGATTTGAATGAACACTCATTCTTTCGGTATCGATCTTGGTACCAGCAACATAAAAATATACAATCGCCTTGATGATAAGATATTTGTTGAGAAAAACATGATAGCCATCATGAACAAAAAACAGGTTTTTGCATACGGCGATTCGGCTTTTGAGATGTACGAAAAAGCTCCCGGAAACATAAAGATATCATACCCGTTGTCAAACGGTGTTATTGCCGATATTCAGAACATGAAGATACTTATCAAGTATTTTATGAACGGTCTTATGAAGAGTAACGTTAAACCGGGCGATTTCTTTATAGCTGTACCCACAGACATTACCGAGGTTGAGAAACGTGCTTTCTACGATCTTATTAAAGAGTCTGAGGTCAAAGCCAGAAGAATCATGGTAGTGGAAAAGGCTTTGGCAAACGGTCTTGGTATGGATATCGATGTAAAGAACGCTCAGGGTGTTCTCATAGTCGATGTCGGATACAACACTACCGATATTTCAATCGTATCTTTGGGCGGTATCGTTATCAGTAAAATGATCAAATGCGGCGGCCTTACATTCGATGAAACGATAAAGAACGTTATCAGAAACGAGCTTTGCCTTTATATAGGCGGAAAATCCGCGGAAAACGTTAAAATGATGCTTCGAGACATCGAAACGCAGCATGCCGACGCAGTCGTTTACGGACGTGACATTGTTACCGGGCTTCCCGTAGAACGCATCATTCCCACAAAGAGCATTGATATCGCTTTACTTGATAATTTCCATACGATCGTTGATAACATCAAGATAGTTCTTGAAAGAACCCCTCCCGAACTTTCGGCAGATATTTACAGAAACGGTATATATCTCACCGGTGGCGGAAGTCTTGTGAACAATCTGTCAAAAACTATTGAAAAAGAAACCGGACTTAAGGTCAATCACGCCGAAGATCCGCTCTTAAGCGTTGCCGAAGGTCTTTCAAGAGTCATAAACAACGAGAATTTTGCATCGGTAGCGTATTCCATAGAAGGAATGGGTAAATGAGTCCTATAATAAAACCCCAAAGGGAGAAATTTACCCTGCCAGGTAAATATCTCCTTTTTATTTTGACAATAATATGCTGTGTTCTGATGGTCTTAACGTTCACCACGGAAGTCTTCAACAAACCATTGAATTATGTGGTGGGTTATATCATTGTGCCTTATCAGAAGGGAATTTCCGCGATCGGAAGCTATCTTTCGGAGAAAAAGGAATCTCTTGTCAATGTTTACGACCTCATAAACGAAAATGAAGAACTTAAAAAGAGAATTGCCGAACTTGAAGACGAGAACACCAAACTCGTACAGGACAAATACGAGCTCGATTCTTTGAAAGAACTGTACGAACTCGATATGCAGTACGAATCTTACGATAAGATCGGAGCGAAGATCATATATAAAGATGCAGGGAACTGGTTCTCTACATTTATAGTCGATAAAGGTTACAAAGACGGTATCAAACCGGATATGAACGTAATATGCGGAAACGGTCTCGTAGGAAGGATATCCGTAGTCGGTCCGAATTGGAGCAGGATCACTTCCATCATTTCCGACAATTCAAATGTAAGTGCCACCGTTTTAAAATCTCAGGACAACATTATCGTTACCGGTAATCTTGAAACGATAGAATCAAACTCTATTCCTTTTTCACAGCTTCTGGATGAAGAAGATAAGGTCAAAGAAGGAGATAAGATCGTAACCAGTTCGATAAGCGACAAGTATCTTCCGGGAATACTGATCGGATATATCCAGACGATCACCGACGATCCAAACAACCTGACCAAATCGGGTACGATACTGCCTGCGGTAGATTTTAAACATATCGATAACGTCCTCATAATCACGCAGCTTAAACAGAACGTTTCCGCAGAAGAATTAAAAGCGGGGTTCAATACTCTTACTTTTTCAGAGGAAGCCGTTAACGAAGCCGAGCAAAAAAACGATGAGGGAAATTGATAATGAAAAGATTTTTTGTCACCGTTTTTCTGATAATAACGTTATTTGTTCTTCAGGGAACGCTCTTTAAGGAGATCAATTTCGCCGATACCGTTCCTAACCTGCTGCTTATCCTGACCGTTTCTCTAAGCCTTATGAGAGGTGACAAGGAAGGAATGCTGATAGGATTCTTTTCGGGACTTTTACTGGACATTTTCTCCGGACAGACGGTTGGACTTTACGCGCTTATTTTAATGTATATAGGATATTTGAACGGCGGTTTTTCAAAGATATTTTTCCCTGAGGATGTAAAGCTTCCGATGATCATGATCATTGTGAGCGATTTTATTTACGGCTTTTGTATATATGTCATTCTTTTCTTGTTGCGTGGTAAAACAGATTTTTCTTTTTACCTTAAACAGGTGATAATTCCGGAAGGAATATATACGATCGTTGTAACGATACTTTTGTATCCGCTGATATTGAAAATAAATAAATTACTTGAAAAAGACGAGATGAGAAAGGCACGTAAGTTTGTTTCATAAACAGAAAGAATTTTTGATCAGTTTAATAACTTCCAGAGTGCTTTATCTTCTTGTGATCTTTATCGCCTTGGCATGTGTGCTCATTCATCGAGTATTTGTATTGCAGATAGTCGAAGGCGAAAATTATCTTAACAGTTTTGAACTTAAGACCAAGAAGGAAAGAAGCATAGACGCCGCCAGAGGTAATATATACGACCGAAACGGCGTCCTTTTGGCATATAACAAACTTGCATACTGTGTAAAGATCGAAGACGTTTTTGAGTCCGGCAAAAGCAAAAACGACAATTTGAACAACACGATATTAAGAACCATAGCCATAATAGAAGAAAACAACGATAAACTTTCAACGGAATTCAATATAACCGTTGACGAATACAATAAATATCAATACACGGTTTCGGGTTCAAGACTGTCAAGATTCAAAGCCGATGTATACGGACTTAAACTTGCGGACGAAATGACTTACGCCCAATCGTCCTCAACGGCCGAAGAAATGATGTCATATCTTGCGGGAGAGGAACGATTTAACGTAAATGCTTTGGGACTTGATAAAAAAACAACCTTAAAGATCGTTGCCATAAGATACGCTTTAAGTTTGAACTCATACCAGAAATACATAGCTACGACTATTTCGACAAACGTGTCACCAAAGACTGTTGCCATAATAATGGAAAACTCCGATGTCCTTCAGGGTGTATCGATCGCGGAAGATACCATAAGAGTATATCCGACAGCTCAATATACTTCACAGATAATCGGATATACCGGCAAGGTTTCTTCGGAAGAACTGGAAGAACTGCAAAAATCAGATGAAACATATGCTGCTTCCGATATAGTAGGAAAAGTCGGAATTGAAGCCAGTCAGGAGAGCATTCTTCACGGGAAAAAGGGGTCCGAAACGGTATTCGTCGATACAATGGGCAAGGTTATCTCCATTGAAGATCACGTAGATCCCAATTCCGGAAACGATCTTTATCTTACGATCGATTCCAATCTTCAGGAAGCCGTATATCATATTCTTGAACAAAAGCTCGCCGGACTGATACTTAAAAAGCTCATTAACGCAAAAGAGTACATACCTGCCGAAAATTCCACTACGGCAGATATAATGATACCGATATATAACGTATATATATCTCTTTTTGACAATGGTGTCATAGATATCAATCATTTGAATTCCGACGAAGCAACAGACGATGAGAAGACTGCCTATTTAGCGTTCACATCAAAGAAAAACGATGTTTTGGAAAGACTTCACAATGAACTTACCGATAAGAATACCGCATACAAAAAATTGAGTGTCGAATGGCAGGTATATGAAAACTATGTTGAAGACATACTGTTAAATGAAGGCATATTGGTTGATGCACTTATAGACAGTTCCGACGAAGTTTATAAGTCTTGGGCCATCGATGAAGTTATTTCATTGGGTGAATATATCAAATATGCCATCTCTCAAAACTGGATCGACACATCGATATTAAGGCTCGAAGATCCTTATTCCGAATCTGAAGAGATATTCTCAAAAATACTTGAAATAATCGATGATAGATTGGCTCACAACGATGCCTTCGATAAAATAGTATATAAATATGTCGTAAAAGAGGACAGGATCAAGCCTCGTGTCATCTGTAACATCCTTATAGATCAGGGCATAGTCGAACTATCGGATGAATATTTAAATTCATGGTATTCCGGACGCATCACGCCTTATTCGTTTATGATCGACCGTATAACGAATCTGGAAATAACACCCGCACAGCTGGCACTTGATCCTTATTCGGCTTCATGTGTCATTACCGACGTAAATACCGGTGACGTTCTGGCTATCGTTTCGTATCCCAGTTACGACAACAATTATCTGGCCAACGGTGCCGATTCCGCATATTTAAAGAAAATAAACGCAGATCATTCCACACCTTTGATCAATTATGCGACTCAGCAGCGTACAGCTCCCGGATCGACATACAAAATGGTGGTTGCGACAGCCGGACTTATGGAAGGGGTTGTAAATACCAATACACTTATAACGTGTCTCGGTTCATTTACCGAGATAACGGATACTCATAACTGTTGGATATATCCCGGAAGACACGGTGCATTAAATCTTTCGACCGCGATACAGAAATCATGTAACTATTATTTTTATACAGTCGGATACAGGCTGTCGATGGATGAAAACAACAACTACAATTCTGACATAGGTCTTGAAAAACTTGCCAAATATGCAAACATGTATGGTCTCGGAGATAAGAGCGGAGTTGAGATAGAAGAGTCCGCACCGCAGATTTCCAACAAATATTCGGTTCCTTCCGCTATCGGACAGGGAACAAACAACTATACCACAGTCGGTCTTGCCAGATATGTTACGGCAGTTGCAAACAGCGGAACAGTGTATAATTTGACCCTTCTTGACAAATCCACCGATTCGGAAGGCAATTTAATTGAAGATTTCAACGCATCGATCTATAACAGGATAGAAATGGACGAATCTTACTGGAGAGCCATCCATCAGGGTATGAGAAGAGTGGTTGAAGACCGATCATACATGAAGGAACTTCCCATAGAAGTCGCAGGAAAAACAGGTACTGCTCAGCAGTCCAGAGCCCGAGCGGACCACGGTCTGTTTGTATGCTATGCGCCTTATGATCAGCCCAAGATTGCCATGGCAATAAGAATTGCCAACGGATATTCGTCGGAGTATTGTGTTGATACTTCAAAGGATATAATAAATTATTATTTCAATATCGATGAACACGAAGAAATTGTCACAGGTACGGCAGCTGAGATATCCGCTACGGGTCGCTCCGGAGACTAAAAAATATATGTGAGGAAACCTATGAATTCAAACGTTATCATTAAAAGTCTTCAAAACGGAATAAAGATAATACTTTCGCCCGATTGTCCGTTTGATGTGATCACTAAAGAAGTGGCCGAAAAATTTAAAGAATCCGCAGGCTTTTTCAAAGGTGGAAAGATCTGTGTTTCTTTTTCCGGAAGATCATTAAGTGAGCTTGAAGAAAACATGCTCATAGATTTAATCGAAGTTAACGGTCAGCTGACGATCCTTTATGTAATATCTGAAACCGAAGGCGAAAATACCGCGATCGCAAAAGCTCTCAGCAAATTAAAAATAGACGATGAAGACACCAAAGGATTCGGAACGGTATACAAGGGCGACATACATAACGGTGAACACTTAAAATTTGACTGCGGTGTGGTCATCCTTGGAGAAATACAGCCCGGCGGACTAATTTCCGCCAAGGGAAATGTTATCGTTCTCGGCGGACTTTACGGAAGTATAAACATAGAAACAAACAAAGAAAACGAGCTCTATTTCATTTCCGCTCTTGAATTTTCTCCCGAGAGGATAAGAATAGACGATGCCAGATATTATTCAAAAGATAAGCCCAAGTGGTCCTTAAAGCCCAAATATCAGGCTAAGATAGCATACTACAAAGACGGCGAGATAACCGTAAAAGAGATCTCACCGATGAATTTAAAGGAAATAGCAGACATTTCTCATGTTTAAAGATCTTCACATACGTGACTACGATTTTAAATTAATATTATTGATAATTTGCGTTAACGTTATCGGTATTTTGGCCGTCGGCAGCGCCAACAGCTCGAACCAGGGCAAATTTTTGGCCTGTTCGGTTATGGGCTGCTTTCTGATGGTCGTTATATCACTGTTTGATTATACGATCTTTTTAAGATTCTATTGGCTTTGGTATATTGTCAACCTCGGATTGCTTGTCGCAGTAAGGATTGCGGGAAATTCAGTAAACAATGCACAACGCTGGTTTGAGGTGTTCGGTATACGTTTCCAGCCTTCAGAGACAGCCAAAATATTATTGATTATTTTTTTCGCACAGTTTATTATGAAGTATAGGGACAGGATAAATAACTTAAAGTTTTTGTTCTGTTTCGCTTTTCTTGCGGCAGTGCCGCTTTATCTGATCCTCGATCAGCCCGATCTTTCAACTACTATCGTGTTGTTCTTATTGATCTCGGTAATGTTGTTTGTGGGTGGCATCAGTTGGAAATATATTCTGGCGGCTTTTGCTGTTGCCGTTCCCGCTGTAATTGCATTTTTAAGCATTATACTTAAAGAAGGTCAGAAACTGATAGACGACTATCAAAGAAAGCGAATATTATCATTTATCTATCCCGAAAAATACGTTGATGATGCTTACCAGCAGACCAATTCCGTAATAGCCATCGGTTCCGGTCAGCTTTGGGGAAAAGGTTACAATAATGATGTTATAAGTTCTTTAAAAAACGGAAATTTCATCATTATGCCGGATACCGATTTCATATTTGCCGTAATAGGAGAGGAACTTGGTTTTGTAGGAACGTTGACGGTAATAGTTTTGCTCTTTTTGATCGTTATCGAATGCTTTATGATCGGCAGGAGAGCAAAAGATGCAGGCGGTAGAGTTATTGCCTGTGCAATGGGTACGCTGATAGGGATCCAAACGTTTTTCAACGTCGGAGTTGCGACTTTTCTGCTGCCCAATACGGGTCTTACATTACCTTTTATCAGTTACGGAATGACTTCGCTTATCAGTATGTATATCGGTATGGGTTTTGTATTGAACGTAAGATTTCGTTCGGGGCAGACCGGACGAGAAAAGAGAGAGGTGTTTTAATTGAACATTGCATTGATCGCACATGATGCAAAGAAAAAGCTGATGCAGAATTTCTGTATCGCTTACAGGGGGATTCTTAGTAAAAATGATCTATATGCCACCGGAACAACCGGAAGATTGATAGAGGAAGTTACCAATCTGACAGTTCACAAATATCTTGCGGGACATTTGGGCGGTGAACAGCAGATAGGTGCTCAGATCGAGCACAACCAGATCGATCTCGTTATTTTTTTAAGAGATCCTTTAACACAGAAAAATCACGAACCTGACGTAAGCAATCTTATGAGACTGTGCGATATGCACAACATACCGCTCGCAACAAACCTTGCTTCGGCAGAGCTTCTTATCAAATCCTTGGATCGCGGAGATTTGGAATGGCGTGAAATGTATAAATAGGGGTATATCTTTAATAATCGCACTTGTGTTGGCATCTTTGTTGTCGGGATGTAAATCCGACGATATTTGGATGCCTTTTTCCGATTATTCCGAAACTATCCGTTCAAATCATGAAAGATCACCGATCATTTCACATTCGGGAACCGATGACAGATTTGAATCTTTCGCAGCCGATCTTTGCGTTTATTCCGACAATGTTTACGTACCCGATTATTCGACTATATCCAGCAATTCGGCAGTCTTGATAGATGCGGGATCAAATAAAGTGATCTATTCCCAAAACGCATTCGAAACAAGATATCCCGCAAGCACTACCAAGGTACTTACCGCTTATGTCGCTTTAAAATATCTCACTCCCGAAACAGTAATAACATGTACTTCATCGGTTGAAAATGTTACCGTTCCCGGAGCTGTCCTTCTCGGGCTGAAAGAAGGCGATACCCTGACCCTTAATCAGGCCATACATTTATGTCTTCTTTCTTCTTACAATGATGTGGCGATAGCGATCGCGGAAGCTGTTTCGGGTTCGGTCGAAGAGTTTGCTGCTTTAATGACATCCGAAGCAAAGAAACTCGGCTGTACGGGTTCCAATTTTGTAAATCCCAGCGGGCTTCCCGATCCCGGACACTATACGACCGCTTACGATCTGTATCTCATTTTCAATGAGGCGATAAAAGATCCTCTTATAGTTGAAACGATACAAAGTAGCGATTATTCGACTGTTATAAAAACAAGAGGCGGAGTCGATAAGGAAGTGACCGCGAAAAGTACCAATGGATTTTTCAGAGGAAACTACCAGGCCCCCGGCGATATCACGGTTGTCGGAGGGAAGACCGGCACAACAGATGAAGCCGGACATTGCTTGATGTTACTTGCCCGCGATACACAGTCCAATCCTTATATTGCAATAATACTTGGATCTTCATCTACTGACGATCTTTACAACGAAATGACGAATATGCTTGCTCTTTGTACAAAAAGCAACTGAAAATAATATTAAAATGACATAAACAATTACATTATTCGGTTGTTTTTTACACGCTCATGACATATAATAATTACATGATATTTTCTACCGAGGAGGGTTACCAATGGTTCAGTTGATTGTAGGTGAAAAGGGTAAAGGAAAGACAAAATACCTGCTTGACAAAGTGAATACGGAAATTAAGAATGTATCGGGTAACATCGCTTATTTGGACAGAAGCACGAAGCACATGTACGAGTTAAACAACAAAGTGCGACTTATTGATGTATCCGATTTTTTTATTGATAGCAGCAATGAATTTTTAGGATTTATAGCGGGAATCATTTCTCAGGATCACGATCTTCAGCAGATGTATTTCGACGGATTCCTTGCAATGAGCAATACAAAGATTGAAGAGTTCGAAGCAGCGGTTGCCAAGCTTGAGAAGTATTCCGAAAAGTTCGGTGTAGATTTCATTCTTTCCGTTTCAGCCAACGAGAAAGATATACCCGAAGCTTTAAAATCAAAGATCATCATTTCTTTATAATTTCGATAAATATTGGTTTCGCTTGCGAAACGATAACGCGAGCCTCGGCATATCAGCCGGGGCTCAATTAATAATGGATATACAAGAGATTTAAAATGGCGCAAAACAACAGATCAAACATAAGAAAGTTTAATCAGTTCGGCAAGCACAGAATCAATCTGGGCCTTGTTATTTTTGCGTTTATTTTATTGTACGTTGTTGTATGTCTTTTCCTTAGTACCAAAGAAAAGAAGATTGTAGGCTATCAAGTTAAGAACGGAACGCTTTCCGAAAACAGAATTTATACGGGCATCGCTTTAAGAGACGAATATCCTGTATACAGCGAAGCTACGGGCTATGTTGCGTTATTTGTTCGAGAAGGAGAAAGAACGGCCTACAACAATCTGGTATATGCCATAGACGAGACGGGAAAGTTTTCCAACCTTACTCAAAAAGATCCCAACGAATCCACCTCATTGACAGATCTTGAACTTGATTCTTTAAAACAATCGCTTATGCTTTTTTCAAAAGAGTTTGACGAAAAGCGTTATGAAGATGCCATTGCATTTGAAAGCAGGATCAACGAAGAGATGGCCCGATACGAAAATCGAGAGCTTATGCTTGGTATTGATGAGATCAATGCATCTCACATAAACGATCTTATTTCTTTTTACAAGTCTTCCAATACCGGAATAGTAACGTACTTCTATGACGGTTACGAAATGGCTCTGCCCGAAAATCTTACGGAAAAGGATTTTGATACCGAAGCATACGAAGCCAAATATATCGTTAACGACGATCTTGTAGAACAGGGTTCATTCGTATACAAATATACGAACAACGAAAACTGGAAACTTTGTCTATACGTCAAATCGGATGAATTAAAGCGTTTCACCGAAGATGAATATGTGAAAGTTAAATTTTTGAAGAATCAGACTATATCCTGGGGACGCGTACATATCGTAAGCAATCTGTCCGACGGAGCTCTCATCACTTTATCTTTTACAAATTCAATGGTAGCATTTGCTCCCGACAGATTTGTTGAAGTCGAACTTTTGCTTGAAGAAGATACCGGACTTAAAGTACCCAATTCCTCAATCGCCACGAACAGCTTTTTCCTGATTGACAAGGCGTTTGTTACGAAGGGCGGAAACTCAGCAAATTACGGTGTCAACAGACAGGTCATTTCCGACTCGGGAGATGTTTCGACAAAGTTCTTTGAGGTAACGATATACAAAGAAACCGAAACCGAATACTATGTGTCAATGAGTGGCCTCTCCATCGGCGACGTTTTGTATTACACCCCCATGGAAGGCGAACAAACTCCGCCGGATCAGCCTTTAACCTTTACGGTGGGAAAACAGGGCACGCTTGTGGGAGTATATAACATAAACAAAGGCTATGCCGACTTTAAACAGATAGAAGTTTTGTACTCAAACGATGAATACTCTATAGTTAAGTCCAATTCCTACACTGGACTGAGAGCATACGATTACATAGCTCTTGATTCCTCACAGGTTACGGACAAAGATTTTGTATATTAAGGATAAATTTATGAGCGAAACCGTCGACGTAAAAGAGAATATACGGAAAGTCAAGGAAAACATGAAAAATGCATGTCTGAAGGCAGGAAGAGCCCCCGAAGACACAACGCTTATTGCCGTAACCAAAACAAAGCCCTTCGAGATGCTGATGGAAGCATACGATGCGGGAGTGAGAGATTTCGGTGAAAACAAAGTTCAGGATCTGATGGCAAAATTCGAACTTGCACCCAAGGATTCACGTTTTCATATGATCGGTCATCTTCAGAAAAACAAGGTTAAATACCTTATCGGAAACGTATATTTGATCCACGGTGTGGATTCTTACGAGCTTGCAGAAGTGATAGACAAAGAGTCCAAGAAGAAAAATGTTGTTACGAACATACTTGTCGAAGTCAATGTGGCCGGTGAAGAAAGCAAATTCGGAACTACTTCTAAAGACGCGAAAGAGGTCGTTAAAAAGATTGCTTCCCTGTCCAATGTTAAAGTTAAGGGGCTCATGACAATAGCACCATATGTAGTCGACCCGGAGGAAAATCGTCAATATTTTGTTGAATTACGCAATTTACTCATTGACATAAACAAGGAAAACATTGATAATATTTCTATGGATATTTTATCCATGGGAATGACCGGCGATTACTGTGTAGCCTGCGAAGAAGGCGCCACTTACGTAAGAGTCGGAACAGGTATATTTGGCGAACGGGACTATGGCAAGGAGAATTGTAAATGAGCGTGCTTGACAAATTTATGTCCTTTATGAACATTAACGGTGAAGAAGAGAGCGAGGAATACGTAGGTTACGGTGACGAAGATTACGAACCTGAAGATACAGTAAACGAAAAAGAAGCTTTAACCGAGGAAAATCGTATAAGATCTTTCGCACCGCGCAACAACACGAAAGGAAAAAAGATGGTTACACAGGAAAATAATTCGGTTTGTGTATTTAAACCCACAAATGTTTCCGAATCAAGAGAGATCACTCAGACTTTAAGAGCCAATAAGACCGTAGTTTTAAATCTTGAAGATGCCGATGATATGTCAGCTCAACGTATTCTTGATTTTACTTCCGGTTCATGTTTTGCACTTGACGGTACTTTACAGAAGATTTCAAATTACATTTTCATCGTAACACCCGCAAGTGTTGATATCAGCGGAGATCTTCAGGATTCGATAGCAGAATCTTTCGGTTTGTAAAATACGAAAATCAAAGTCCTGTCTCTATTTAGAGGCAGGATTTTTTCAAATTAAAAGAATTTTTCAGGAATGGTATCAGTATTATGGAACCCATAACAGTTACGGAAAAGAAAAACAATCAATATGAGATAGTCATCAAAAGAGAGTTTGATGACCTTTTCGAATATGTAAAGACCCTTGCTCCCGACGCAAAGAATATACTTTTGCTGACCGATTCCACGGTAAACGATCTTTATGCCGATACGGTCGCTTCAGGTCTAAAAGAATATAATCTTGTCAAATATGTTGTTCCTGCCGGTGAAGAAAGCAAATCCAAGGATAACGCATTTAAAATACTCGATACAATGTACGAGAACGGTTTCATGCGTTTTGATCTTTTTATATCACTGGGAGGCGGCGTCGTAAGCGATTTGGGAGGCTTTTGTGCATCTCTTTACATGCGAGGCATTGCCCATATTGTTTGTCCCACAACACTTTTATCAATGGCAGATGCATCCATCGGAGGCAAAACAGCCGTTGATTTTCACGATAAAAAGAATCTGATCGGAGCATTTTACAATCCGGTACTTATTTACGATAACATCAAAGTGCTGGAAACCCTTCCCGACAGATTGTTTTTTGCCGGATTTGCCGAGATAATGAAAGCCGGACTTCTTGCCGACGAAAAATACTACATGTGGCTGATTGACAATATGTATGAAATCTGCGGCAAAGAGCCCGAAGCTATCGAATATATGCTTGAAACAGCCATCGGTATAAAGAAAACGATCGTAGAAAAAGACCCATACGAAAAGTCAGGGCTCAGAATGCTTCTTAATCTCGGACATACCATCGGTCACGGAATCGAAAGCGTAATGGGCGACGAATACATTCACGGAGAATGTGTCGCACTTGGATGTGTGGCGGCTGCATTTATATCATATAAACTTGATTACATTAAATCTGAAGAGTATTACGAGATCAGAGATATGTTTGTACCGTTTAATCTGCCGATATCCATCTCCACCGATAAAACTGATAAGATCCTGAATGCGGTTAAATTCGATAAAAAGAATACTGCGGGAACGATCAGAATGGTACTTTTAAAGAAAATCGGCAAAGCATTCGTTTATGATAACGTTGATAAGGATCTTGTAAAAGAAGCAATAGAAGAACTTAACTTTAAAGATGAAGATTGATCATCTGTCCGGAGACGATTTTGAAAGAAAAGAAACATTCATTCGATCACAGAATTATAATGGATCTGGTAATTACGGTTATTCTTATTTTGATCGACAGAGTTATTAAAATATATGCTGTAAGCAGATTAAAAGAACATCCTTCGATACCGCTTATAAAAGGCATATTGGAACTGACTTATCTTGAAAATACAGGTGCTGCTTTCGGTTTGCTGAAAGGCCAGAAATATTTCTTTATACTTGTAGGCGTGATCATATTGTTAAGCATTATATATCTTATATTTAAAATGCCCCGCAAAAAGAAATACAACGCGGCACACGTAGCTTTATCCCTCATAGCTGCGGGAGCGATCGGCAATATGACCGATCGAATCATTTATGATTACGTTATGGACTACATATATTTCAGTGTAATAAGATTCCCCATCTTTAACGTAGCCGACATATATGTAACAGTGGCTACGGTTATGATGCTCATACTTCTTTTGTTTGTATACAAAGAAGATGATCTCAATTTCCTCAGGTTTAAAGAAAAACGCTTAAGAGAAATAGACTGATGCCCATACTTAAACTTATCGTATCGCCGGAAAACGAAGGCGAAAGAATAGATAAATACTTAACGGATGAGATAGATTCATTATCAAGATCATATATTCAAAAGCTGATCGACGATAAGATGCTCACAGTCAATGATGTCAACGTAAAGTCAAATTACAAAGTTAAGGCTGACGACGACATCTCTTTTTCGATTCCCGAAACTATTACTCCGGATATTAAACCCGAAAACATACCAATAGATATAATCTACGAAGACAATGATGTAGCCATAGTAAACAAGCCTCAGGGCATGGTAGTACATCCCGCAAACGGTCATTTTGAGGGTACACTCGTAAATGCACTCATGTTTCATCTAAACGGCCGTTTAAGCGGGATAAACGGCGTATACAGGCCCGGCATAGTCCACAGGATAGATAAAGACACCTCCGGACTTCTCATTATATGTAAAAACGACAATTCTCATTTAAAAATATCCGAACAGTTAAAAGATCATTCATGTATGCGTGTTTATCATGCGATCGTTCACGGAAATATCGATAAAGATGAGGTCACGATCGATGCACCCATAGGAAGAAGCCCAAAAGAGCGCAAATAAATGGCCGTTGTTCCGGGTGGCAGGAGAGCAGTGACCCATGTAAGAGTGTTGGAGCGTTTTAAAGGATATACTTATATAGAATGCAGCCTGGAAACGGGAAGAACCCACCAGATAAGAGTGCACCTGGCAAACATAAATCATCCCGTAGCAGGCGACAAAGTGTATTCAACGGCAAAAGAACCGTTTAAAACAGAGGGTCAAACGCTTCACGCCAAAACTATCGGTTTCGTAAGTCCTACAACAGGAGAAAAATTGTTTTTTGAGAGTCCTTTACCCGATTATTTTGAGAAAATACTCAATTATTTAAGGTCAAATTGCATGTAAGTTGACATAATTTTCTTATGTAAACTAAAATATCGAATTGAAAAATAATTTGGAGTATTGTATAATAAATTTAGATAATTATCTGATAACTTAGGAGGTGACCATATGAATACGATCATTACAATAGGACGTCAATTTGGTTCAGCCGGACATGAAATAGGACAAAAAGTTGCCGAACATTTCGGTATTAAATTTGTAGATAAAGAGCTCCTTACAAGGGCTGCCAAAGAATCGGGATTTTGCGAAGAGATGATCCAAAATCACGATGAAAGGCCCACAAATTCGTTTTTATACAATCTGGTAATGGACACATATTCATTCGGTTACAATTCATCAAGTTTTGTGGATATGCCCATAAGCCACAAAGTATTTCTGGCACAGTTTGATGCAATTAAAAAAATTGCCGATGAAGGTCCTTGCGTTATTGTAGGCCGTTGTTCGGATTATGCGTTAGCCGAATACAAAAATGTAATAAATCTGTTTATTTATGCTGACGATGCATTTAAAGTCGATTATATTATGAAAAAAGATGAATCGATCAAATCAGAAGCAAAAGCAAGAGAATTGTATCAAAAGAAAGATAAACAGCGTCAAAGCTATTATAACTATTATTCATCCAAAAAATGGGGACGCGCCGATACATACGATTTGTGTATAAACAGTTCGATACTCGGTATTGACGGAACCGTTGATCTGATAATTCAATACGTCGAGGATTTTGAAAAGAAAAATAATAAATGAATGCGGAATAAAATGAGGCTCAAATAAAATTGAGCCTCATTTTTATATGTTTTTGGTTTTTTCTTTAAAAATTCTTTTTCAGATTTAACGAATCAGTTGGCCGTGGAAATGCCAATTTCCGCGGCCAACTATTCGTTAAATCTGTCTTTTGCGAATAAATGAATATGGGTCTATAAACCCATCAATCCGTACCCTTCTTGCTTCTTTTAGACAAAACTTCCTTAATCTTGAAAAACAATGTTTTAAACAACGAAGGTTTATCAACACGTTTTTTCGAAACATGTTTCTCTTTAACGTAAACATACTTCGTAATTTCACCGGTCTCGGAAATCGAACCGACACAATCATAGCTGGCAGGATCCGTGGGAAGGTTTTTCTTAATGAGCATATTGTCTGTAATGCGATTGAAAAGCGCAAACAATACGGCTGTAACCGGAACTGCTATAAGCATGCCGGGAACTCCGAAGAAACCACTGAAAACGGTTATGGAACAAATGATCCAGAATGTTGTTATACCCGTTGTCTGGCTTAAAATCTTCGGCCCCAGGAAGTTTCCGTCAAATTGTTGAAGAATTACGATAAATATAAGGAAATACAACGCATACTTGGGATTTATCATGACAAGTATGAACAAACTGGGTATGGCACCGAACCAGGGTCCAAAGAAAGGAATTATGTTTGTGATACCTACTATAATGCTTATAAGTACCGTATAAGGCATTTTCATTATAGATAAAACCACAAAGGTAATAATACCGATGATCAGCGAATCAAGCACTTTTCCGGAAAGAAATCCGATAAATGTTCGATGAGTAAATCTCACGGACTCAACCAGTCTATTTGCGGTCTTTGTTTCAAAGATCGCATATGCATTTCTGACACAGCTCATGGCAAACTTTTCTTTACTGTTAAGAACATAGATCGAAATGATAAGTCCGATGATGATATTCCATAAGAACTTAAGGAATTTGAGTATACTGGAGGAAAATCCCAACAACATATCTCCTACGTTCGGAAGCATCTTCTGTATCATGGGAAGGAAATTATCGTTCAACCAGTTATCGGTTTCGTTGGAATAACTGTAAACAATATCCTGCAGCAATTCACGAAGTTCGGGATTGTTTTCAAGTCCTTTATTTATTGTATTCATCATATTACGCGTGTAATACGGATACTGTTTAACGATACTTTGGATGCTCTTAATAAGTTCGGGAATAACGCTTGCGAAGAAAATATAAAGTAAAAACAATGTGATCACAAAAGTGAGCGTTACACTGAATACTCTTATATGAATGCGCCTGTTCTTGTCTTTTTCTTCTTCAAACCATTTAAGTTTTGCAAAAAGCGGTATAAATAGTTTTTTCTCAAAAAAATCAACTATGGGCGTCAATAGATATGCTATGATCAGTCCGTAATAGACCGGAGATAATATTGAATTGAACTTTCTTACAGATGTTTTAATGGAATTATTGTTCCATATAAAGAAAACTACCATCAAAATAGCTATGGCGGTAAAAAATATCGTAAAGCCTATCTGTAAATATTTTTTCTCAATCTTTATCTTCATGTCTTATATAATAGCACTTAATCAATATTGATGGTATACTAATTAAAGCAATTTATCGATATTTTAACGAGCAAAGGTACATATGGATCTTCAAAGAGTTTTAAGCCTTGTAAGAAAGGCCTGTGACGATTATGAAATGATTAATGAAGGCGATAAGATCGCCATTGGTATATCAGGTGGCAAAGACAGTTTAACTCTTCTTTATGCACTCTCCCACTTAAGGCGCTTCTATCCCAAACATTTTGAAGTTGTGGCTGTAACCGTCGATCTGGGATTCAACAATCTCGATCTTTCAAAGATAAGCCAACTTTGTGAATCACTGAATGTTACTTATCATATAGAAAAAACGGACATTTATGATGTTATCTTTAACGTAAGAAAAGAATCCAATCCCTGTTCGTTATGCGCCAAAATGCGTAAAGGCGCATTAAATGATGCAATGAAAAAGATCGGATGCAATAAGATAGCTTATGCGCACCATAAGGACGATGTTATCGATACGATGCTTCTCTCCCTCATATACGAAGGAAGATTCCATACATTCTCTCCCGTCACATATCTCGACAGGACAGATCTTACGGTAATCAGACCGTTGATCTACATGAACGAGAGCGATGTTATAGGTTTTGTAAATAAATATGACATACCGGTGGTTAAAAGCCCCTGTCCGGTTGATAAAAAGACTAAACGTGAGTATGTCAAAAACATAGTAAAAGATATAAACAAAGAAACGCCCGGTGTGCGCAACAGAATGTTCGCAGCCATAAAAGACAGCAATATCAAAGGATGGAATAAAAGTGGCGAATCCGTATAAAGCCTCACAAAATTACCATGATGAGGTAATGAAAACAAATATAGTAAGACTTCGAGAAGTTCTTGATGAGCTCCCTCCCTTCATGAAGCAGTATTTCAGAGGAATTGAGGAATATACGGCATCAAGAACAAGACTCTCCTACGCTTACGACATAAGACTGTTCTTTGAGTTTCTTCATGAGACCAATCCTTCTCTTAAAAATACGGAGATTAAAGACTTTCCTCTTTCCGTTCTTGACAGTGTAAGACGTGAAGATATCGAAGAATACCTTGAGTATTTGAGCCTTTACGAGAAAAAGGACCGAGAAATAACAAACGATGAGCGCGGAAAAGCAAGAAAACTCTCTTCTCTTCGCTCTTTATACAAATATTTCTATACCTCAGAGCTTATAAAGACCAATGCACCAAGCCTTGTAAGTCCTCCTAAGATACATCAAAAAGAGATTATAAGACTTGAGCCGGATGAAGTGGCAAATCTTTTGGATATGGTTGAGGAAGGCGAAAAACTGACTCCGAATCAGTTACGCTTTCATAACAAGACAAAATACAGAGATGTTGCCATACTTACACTTATGCTGGGAACCGGCATTCGTGTATCTGAGCTTGTGGGACTGGATATAAACAATATCGACTTTAATACAAACGGTATTCTGATACGAAGAAAAGGCGGCAAGGAAGCTACGGTTTACTTCGGAGACGAAGTATATACCGCCCTTACCGATTACCTGGAGATAAGAAATAAGATAATACCCGAAACAGGCAGCGAAAACGCATTGTTTCTTTCCTTGCAGAATAAACGACTTTGTGTAAGAAGTGTCGAAAATCTCGTTAAGAAATATGCCTCAAATCTTACGAACATTAAAAAGATCACTCCGCACAAATTAAGAAGTACATACGGTACAAGTCTTTACAGGGAAACCGGTGATATATATCTTGTAGCCGATGTTTTGGGACATAAGGACGTAAATACAACAAAGAAACACTACGCCGCTATTGAGGATGAACGTCGAAGAAGTGCCGCAAATATAGTTAAACTGAGAGAAAAAGATGATTAATAAAAATCCCGTTCGAATATTTCGAGCGGGATTTTTATGATGGATGATGTGGTAAGTGGAGTGAAAATAATCATTGTTTCTATGAATAATAAGGAATGATGATATAACTCTTTCCGTATGACAATTTATCGCTTTCCATATTGTTTATAAACATCACTTCACGGACAAACTCTTCTTCCGTCATCAATTCGGGAACCGAATATTCAGATGCAATATCGTACAAAGAATCGTCTCCGGATACTTCAATACTCTTATAATACTTGCCGTAATCTTTGATCGAACCGTCGGAAGCAACCGATTTCGAGCCAAAAACAAAAAGCACTGACAATATAACCGTAACTGTAGTCAAAATACAAAATGAAGTGATCTTTCTTCTCAATTCTCTTCTTCTTTTAATAATGGAAATGTTGTGTGTTGTCTTCATGTAGTTATCCTCATATATCGAACGTTTGTTGTGAACGTTTGTTTGCTGTAACTATATAATATCGAACAGTCATTCGAATGTCAATACTTTTTTCGAACATATTTTCTTGAATATATGTTTGCTTTTTCAATTTTACTGTGATATAGTTTAAGTGTAACCAAATGTATGTTTGCTATTATTTCGTACGGAGGGAAAGGTATGGCATATAAAGAAGCATCTCCCAAGCAAAAAGAAATACTTGAATATATTAAGCAGGAAATACTAAAAAAAGGCTATCCGCCTACAGTAAGAGAAATATGTGAAGCGGCCGATCTCAGTTCCACATCTTCCGTTCACTCTCATCTTAACGCACTTGAGAAAAAAGGTTATATAAGACGTGACCCCACCAAGCCTCGTGCGATTGAAGTTTGTGACGACTCCTTTAATATGGTTCGTACCGAAACGGTCAGTATTCCCGTTGTCGGACAGGTTGCCGCCGGTCAGCCCATACTCGCCGAACAGAACATTGAAAACTACTTTCCCATCCCCATGGAATATGTTCCCAAGGGCGAAGCTTTCATTCTTAAAGTAAAAGGCGATTCGATGATCAATATCGGTATCATGAACGGTGATCAGGTTCTGGTTGAGGGTACTCAGGACGTTCGTAACGGCGATGTTGTCGTTGCTCTCATTGAAGATTCGGCTACCGTAAAGACTTTCTATAAAGAAAACGGTCACATAAGATTACAACCCGAAAACGATACTATGGATCCGATCATTGTGGACAGTTGCATGATCCTCGGTAAGGTGTTCGGAGTATACAGATTTTTGAGATAGTAAAATAAAAGCGGACTCAAAGGAGTCCGCTTTTTTATGTTCATTATTCCGTTACGGCATCGCGCCATATTCTTTCGAGATTATAAAAATCTCTGCTTTCGGGATTGAAAATATGGATCATAAAATCGCCGTAATCCATAAGTATCCAGTTGGCCGCATCATATCCTTCGGTGTGTTTAAGTGTTGCGCCGGCTTTGTTTAACTGCTCGGATACTTCATCCGCCATAGCCTGCATCTGATTTGAGTTATTGCCGGTAGCGATAACAAAGTAATCGGATATAGGTGAAATACCGGTTATATTTAAAAGTTTGATATCCTCTCCTTTTTTATCTTCAAGTGCACTTATGGCTACTCCGGTTAATTCTTTTATTTCCATTAAAGTCCTCTCTAAACTGTTTTTTGTTCTTTTTATAATATTCGTAGGTTTCGATCGTAAGAGGATCTATACCTTCATTCATAGTCTTATTGAGATAATCTACGGTAGCGGAAAGAATCATCAAAAGTGTTTCATCAAGATCTGTAAAAGCCATTTTTCTGATCGCTTCGAGATTATTCATTTTATATCTGCCCGGTTCGATAAAATCTGCTACGTATATGACCTTTTCAAGAGTATTCATGCCCGGCTTCCCGGTCGTATGACAAACGATGGCATCCAGTATCTCCTCATCCGTTACACCATATTCCGTCTTTGCAAGATAAGCACCGACTTTTGCATGTAACAGCGCGGGAAATTCTCTTTCGACATCTTTTATCGGTATGGAATAATCTTCACACATCTTTAAAAGTTCATCGCTCTTATATGCCTTTGCACAATCGTGAAGCAGACCTGCAATACCTGCTTTCTTAATGTCTGCTCCATACTTCATGGCCAATGCCTGTGCGGTGAAGGATACACCGAGAGTATGAAAAAACCTGTGTTCATTAAGAGTTTTATGAAGTTTTTCGGTTATCTTCTCAAATTCTGCCATGCTGCTAACCGCGATAAAGACCGTTTTTATCGATGTATAAAGAAACCTCGTCAGGGGTCATATATTTGATCGACTGCCCTTCTCTTATCCTGTTTCTGATATCTGTGGAAGAAATGCCGATATTCAAAATGGGAAGAAAGACTATAACGGCTCCCGGAAACTTTTCTTCATACTCTTTTGCTTTATTATGGAGTTCTTCAAGAGATGAGCCTTCCCTAAAAGCAACCGTAACCGTGGTGTTTTCAAAAATAACATCCGGTTTCTTCCATTTATCCATGTAAACGAAAGAATCCGCGCCTACCATAAAGAAATACTCCGTATCGGGATTATGTTCTTTAAGGGTAAGGATAGTTTCATATGAATACGAATCCACATCTTCCCCTCTGTCGGTCTCAACAGTCGACAATGCAAAATGATGATTGTCCGAAATCGCAATTGAAGTCATGGAAAGTCTGTCTTTTGCTTTGGAAACATTGCTCTTTAAATAAGATTTACCGCTGACAACAAATAAAACCTCATCAAGTTTCAATGAATCGTATGCATTTTCCGCAAGCATCAAATGCCCGTAATGAATGGGATCGAACGTCCCGCCAAAAAGACCGACACGCTTTTTCAATGTAAACTCCGTTACTAATTGGGAAGAATTATCTTCTTGTTGTCTTTATCTTCTTTGTATAAAACGATCTTTTTACCGATCACCTGAACAACCTCGGATCCGGTTCTCTCAGCAAGTATCTGTGCCATGGATTTCGGATCGTCCATACAGTTTTTCAGAACCGTGATCTTAACAAGTTCTCTTGTGTTGAAGCTTTCTCGGACTGCTTCGGTTATCTCCGGTGACAATGCATTCTTACCGATCTGAAATGTTGAATCGATATTCTGTGCAAGACCTTTTAAATATGCTCTCTGTCTACTGTTCATTTTAATACCTGAAAAATGATTAGTCCATACGGACAAAAACTCTTTATTCGAAATAGTCAAATTTGTAACCGTACATTCTTACGGTATCTTTTTCGTTTATTCCCAGTTCTTTCAACTTGTCAAGAATACCGTTTTCCTTAAGGAATTTCTGAAAGAACAAAAATCCTTTTTCGGAATCGAGGTTCGTGTATCCAAGCATCTTTTCGATCCTGGGTCCCTCTATGACGTATTCTTTTTCTTCTTCGTCGTAATATACTTCAAAAGGCTCATTGTTATATAATCCGCCGAATTCAGGTGTCATTTCGGGTTCGAAAACAACTGTTTTCTTTGGATATTTTTTAAGCATTTCGCTTAAATGATAAATCAATTCCTTTACGCCTTTGTTTGAAGCCGCACTTATGGGAAATACTTCGTAACCTTCGGGTTCAAATTCGGCTTTAAGTTTGCTTATCACTTCATCGGGATTCTCGCAAACATCAAGTTTGTTTGCCGCAATTACCTGAGGCTTTTTCGATACG
>JAEEGI010001649.1_pt1 | contig 55431 bp, 43 predicted proteins | sample 8958751 | NCBI WGS metagenome assembly JAEEGI01 (sample SAMN16246545, study PRJNA631951) | gut metagenome | biome: gut microbiome; feature: rumen; material: KS-attached | host: Bos | place: Iran: Karaj | collected 2018-10
CACTGGCAAACGATATGTTTGATGATGCTATTTTTCATATTCCAGATCACACCTTTCATTTTTTGCGGTTGCAAAAGTAATCATTTTTCTGGAAATACGCCAACTTTTTATCAGAATTTAGTAATCTTTGAAATTTCTGATGGTTTCAATATAAACGGTAATGAAATAGGATATCGTACAAGTCATGCAGTTGGTCCAGGCGATAGCTCTATTCGCGGAGACCATACTTTTTTAGAATCGGTTTTTTAGCCCCCGAGAGCGGTGTTCGAATAGCCTAATTCAACTATTCGCGTCTGCAAATTGAGTAACTTTATAAATAAACGTGTTATGAAACGGTCACAGGTCACAGTTGTGACCATGTGTCCTTTTCGGTTGGCGGAACAGTAAAATAGACATAAGTATCTGATAATCAACACTTTATACCATATTCTACTCTTTTCCTTACTTTTTTGTTCTAAATAGTGTGACCATTTCGTTTTGACATTTTGATTACTATAATTGCTATTTTAATGAAATAATATCATGAAAACATCTGTTTTGCTTACATTGTGCCAAAATGGCCTTTTTTCCTCCTTTTGAAGCTGCGAGGACACATGGTCACAGCTGTGACCTGTGACCGTTTATCTGTCAAAAACCCTTAATTCGTGGCGCGGTACCCGAAACACAATGCTTTCAAAGGCTAAAAGCAATGCTTTCAGAGGCTAAAAGCAATGCTCTTGCACGCTAAGTCTATTGCCTCGGTGTGCTAAAAGCAATGCTTTTGGTGTCCGAAAGCATAGCTTTTGATGAGCTGGAGCATAGCTTTTGGCTTCTCAAAGCATAGCTTTGATGCACTGGAGCATAGTTCTTTACGTTGCGGAGCATAGCTTTTGGCGCACTGGAGCTTAGGTCCGTGTGGTCGTGAGCATTGCTCCTTGCATGCATCGGAGTTGTTAAAAAAGTATAAACGCAGGCATTTTTATAGTACTTTGTATTGCAAGGTACTAATATTTTGCCTATCTTTGCAGCGAGAAAGGAAGAAGTGGGGTGGGAGCCTAGGCCAACAACGGGCGGCGCCGCCATTTCTGACGCCAACAAATAAAAAACGGAAATCAAACAAAAACCGAGAATCATGAACATCGACAATGCAAAATCACAGATGCGAAAAGGGATGCTGGAGTACTGCGTCCTGCTTCTGCTGAGACGGCGGGCATCGTATGCGTCGGACATCATTCAGCAACTGAAGGAAGCCGACCTGCTCGTCGTGGAAGGAACGCTTTATCCGCTGCTGTCGCGCCTGAAGAACGACGGTCTGCTCTGCTACGAGTGGCAAGAGAGCACGCAGGGACCTCCCCGCAAGTACTATGCGCTGACGCCGCAGGGCGTGGAGTTTCTCGCTGGTCTCGACGCTGCCTGGAGCGAGATTGAGAACACGGTGGGGAAGTTGAAAACGGAAACTTATATAATAAATAATGTGTAACATCATGAAAAAGAATATCACGATAAACCTTTGCGGACGACTCTTCAACATCGACGAAGACGCCTACGAACTGCTCCGCAACTACATCGACACGCTGCGCAACTATTTTGCTCGGCAGGAGGGCGGCAACGAAATAGCCGACGACCTGGAAGAACGCATTGCCGAACTGCTCGACGAACTGAAGAGCCAAGGCGTGGAGGCTATTAACATTGACCACGTGAAGGAGGTCGTCCGCCGCGTGGGACAGCCTGAGGAGATGGAGGAGGCCTCCCCCGACACAGCCTCCCCCGACACGGCCTCCCCCGACCCCTCCGAAGGGAGGGGAGCCACGAACGCTGCGTTTGTAGCTGGAGAGGGCAATCAAGGTGGAGAAGGTGCTCAAGGTAGTGAGGGTGCTCAAGGTGGCGAGGACAATCAGAACGGAGAGGGCGCTCAGAATGAGGAAAAAGGGCGTCGCGGGTCGTTCGACGACTTCTTCGACCAGCTGGGCACATACCTTCGAGAGTTCTTCCGCGAGTATCGCTTCTATCGCAACCCGAAGGACAAGATGCTGGCTGGCGTCATCTCGGGTTTGGCCAGCACCTTCGAGGTGGAGGCTACGCAGCTGCGCTTGGCCGTGGTGGCTGTGGTGGTGGCTCTCTCGTTGCTGGGCTCCATGTTTGGCAGCCATCACTGGCTGGTGTTATTCAACTTCAACGTCTGCTTGGTCTTCGCACTCATCTATGCCATCCTGGCATTCATCATGCCCGTTGCCGAGACGCCCGAGCAGCAACTGAAGATGCAGGGCAAGCCCGTGAACATGCAGAACCTTGCCGAAGAGGTGGTGCAGAACGTCTCGGAAAAGGTAGACAAGGTGAAGCGGAGCAGCGGCTCGAAGAGCATCCTGAACAGCATCCTGAAGTTCTTTGCCGTCTGCTTCAAAGCTATCATGGTATTGCTGGCGCTGGCGCTGTTCTTCGGTGGTGTAGCCCTATTGCTCATGGCCGTGTTCGCCATTTATTCGCCCGACACCATGTCGCAGTTCTTCGCGTGGAACATGGAACCCATCCTTGGTGTTCATCTGCGGCTCTTCGTGGCGTTCCTTGTGGCGTTGCTGGCCACGTTGCTCATACCCGCCTATGCCATCATCCAGCATCTGGTGCGTCCGCTGAGGGTCGGTCAGCGCCTCCTGTTGCTGTTGGTGTGGATTGTTGCATTGGCAACGGCGATTGTCACCGGTGCCATGCTCGACCAGGTGAACACGAAGTACTGGTATGAGCAGAGGGAGTCGGAGAACGTGTCGATGAACGAGGAGACGGTTACCGACGAGGGCATCACGATGAAGCTTTGGGAAAAAGACTTTCTCGCCACGCACGGCTGGACCATCCTGAAAGGCGAGGGCTGCAACGACCGCTTCACGGCCCGTGGCGAGTACTACATGGACGGCCGCTCGCAGACACGCTACCTCGATTGCTACGACGACCATCATCGCCAGCTCTACAGGGCCGAGAAGGGTGAGTCGCTCATGCCTGGGCGCTATAAGCTCACATGTGCCGTGCGTGCCAATGGCCGTGGAGCCTTCGCCTATACGCTCATCGACGGGCAGAAGACGCTGCAGGAGATTCCCGTCACGGGCAATCTTGGCGGCGGCATCTGGAAAGAAGCCATCGACTCGCTGGAGCGCGTCAACCCATTCAGGACGGAAAAAGAGAAGCTGCGCCGCATGCCCGAACTCAACTTCTACAAGGCGCTCGCACGAGCCAACAACGGGAATGGCTATGGTTGGACGCGTCTGACGTTCAGTCCGATCATCGTCACGAAGCCCCACACCGTCGTAAACTATGGCGTCACCACCGACCCCGACTTCACCGGTCAGTCGTGGCTCGGCCAGTGGTTCTCCGCCTGCGACTTCCTGATTGAGAGAGAAGAATAATCGATAGTTTATAATTGATAATTGATAATTAATAATTCTTTCTCCGCTGCAGCCTCACCCCCAGCCCCTCTCCAAAAGGCGAGGGTAGCTATGAGCGGCAAGCCGAGCGATGATTAGCAATTGATGGTTGATTATTCATTCGTGGTTGGGGAGGGGGAAATGGATGCCAAAATAGAAAAAGGAGTCAATTTGTAGTGATGGTCAAAAAGGAATAAAGGATGAAAAGACGCTGCCTGTAGTCCCCTCCTTCGGGAAGGAGGGGACAGGGGTGGTAGCGAGACAAATAATGCTTGACCAATTAATAGGAAAGGAACATTTCTCTAACTCCGTCGCTACCACCCCGCACCCCTCCTCCCAGGAGGAGGGGACTACAGGCAGAACATTTTTTGATATAGTTAGTAAGACAATGAATTAGATTTATCGCGATAAACTTGGGTGGCAGTGGTGCGGGAGCATCGGTGCCGCCTTTTTTCGAAAAAAACCACGAGTGGCGATTAAACCTTTTGCCGCGTGCATCGTCAAAAGGAATGTTTGAATCAAACCCAATCAATCAACTAAAATCTAAAAAGAAATGAAGAAAGTTATGATGATGCTTGCCATGCTGGCAGTAACATTCACTGTGCAGGCACAGCAGAAGTTCCACGATCTCGAGTTGAATCAGGTCTCCGGTCCTGTGAAATCGATTGTTTCCAACGTTATGGGTATGGCCCAAACCATCACCTTCACAAAGGAGGGCAAGATGTCGCAGGAAGGCATGAGCGATGCCGTCTACGACGCTGATGGCTACATGCAGTCGGCCAAGATGTCGTTTCAGGGTCAGGAGATGGTTGTCAAGTATACCTGGGAGAATGGCAAGGTAGCTGCTCAGACCATGAATGTGATGGGTAACGATATGACCATCAAGCGCACCTACAACGACAAGGGCGCCGCTGCCACGGAGTCGATGAACATGGGTGGTCAGGAGATGTCGATGCCCTACACCGACTATAAGTACGACGATCACGGCAACTGGATCAGCCGTAAGATGTCGATGATGGGTCAGGAAATGGAGCAGACCCGCACCATCGAGTATTTCGAGTAAGCGCTCTTATAGCCCCAAAGGGGCGATACAATACTGGCAGGCGCCATGTAAGCCCCGAAGGGGCGACAGAACACAGGCAGGTGGTGGAGTGCGAAGCACGAAACCCCTGCAGAAGGAGTCAACAAGTATAAAAGTGCCGAAGGTACGGCAGAAATTCTGTCACCCCGTCGGGGTTTTGCTTTGTTGCTAACTCTTCCGCAGGGGTTTCGCTTCGCTCCACCACCTGCCTGTGTTCTGTCGCCCCTTCGGGGCTTACGTGTCAGCAATCTTTGTGCTCTATTGTGCCAAATTCTATATCAAATCCTAATATTTTCCTCATGTTTTTTGTTGTTTCCGACATTTTTATTACCTTTGCACGGAATAATTAAACTGACAGAAAATATGAACACGAAATCGAGATTAGCCGTGATGAACTTCCTGGAGTTTGCCGTCTGGGGAGCATATCTCACGTGTATGGGAAACTACCTGGGCGTAGCAGGCTTGGGTAGCGAAATCAGTTGGTTCTATGCCATTCAGGGCATCGTCTCCATCTTCATGCCTACGCTCATGGGTATTGTCGCTGACAAGTGGATTCAGCCACAGCGCCTGCTGGGCTTGTGCCATCTGGCTGCCGGAGCATTCATGCTCGTGTGCTGGTGGATGGGTGTGCAGGCAGGTTTTGGACAGGAGATTCCCGACAAGGGGCTGTTCATTGCCATGTACACGATGAGCGTAGCCTTCTTCATGCCAACCATCGCTTTGGCCAATACCACGGCGTTCACCATCCTGAAGGAACAGGGCATGGACACGGTGAAGGACTTCCCGCCCATCCGCGTGCTGGGCACCGTTGGCTTCATCGCTACGATGTGGTTTGTGAACTGCGCTGTGTGGGAGGATGGCTCATTCTCGATGACGCTGGCCGACAATGCACATAAGTTCCAATACACCTACATGCAATTCTTCGTGTCGGGTGTGCTGAGCCTTGTGCTGTTTGCCTATTGTCTGACGCTGCCCGAGTGCCGCGTGGAGAAGAAGGAAGGCAAGATGTCGCTGGCCGAGTCGTTCGGCCTGAATGCCTTCAAGCTGTTCAAGACGCGGAAGATGGCGCTGTTCTTCATCTTCTCGGCTCTGCTGGGTATGTGCCTGCAGGTGACCAACGGCTTCGCTGGTCCGTTCATCACGTCGTTCAAGGGCGATCCCGCCTATGCATCTACGTTTGCCGCCAATAACGCCACGCTGCTGACCTCCATTTCGCAGATTAGCGAGGCTCTGTGCATCCTGATGATTCCCTTCTTCCTGAAGCGCTTCGGCATTAAGATTGTGATGCTTATGTCGATGTTTGCATGGGTGTTCCGCTTCGGCTTCTTCGGCATTGGTAATCCTGCCATGCCGGGCGTGTTGCTCTTCGTGCTGTCGTGCATCGTCTACGGAGTGGCCTTCGACTTCTTCAATGTGTCGGGTGGCATCTTCGTCGACCAGGAGTGCGAGCCGCGAGTGAAGGCTTCGGCACAAGGTCTCTTTATGATGATGACCAATGGCATCGGAGCCACGGTAGGTACGCTGGCCGCTGGCGAGGTTGTGAACAAGTTCTGCTCGTGGCAGGGTAACTATCTGCTGGGCGACTGGCAGACGTGCTGGTTCATCTTCGCCGCCTTCGCATTGGTAGTGGGCATCACGTTTGCACTCGTGTTCAAGACGAAGTAGGACGCTGTGCGGGCGGTTCAAAGCGCTTCGCGCGGTTCAAGAGTCGCTGCGCGACGTTCAAAGCCCTGCGGGCGTTCAAAAGTTGCTGCGCAACGTTCAAAATTCAAAGCGCTTCGCGCGTTCAAAAGGTTTAAGGCCCTATGGGCGTTTATGACCCTGCGGGCGTTCAAAAGGTGTAAGCATTAACGGCAGAATGGAAAGAGTTCGACTGAAATTCAAAGGTGTGTCGGAGATTGTGGGCAGCGATGAGATTGGGCTGCTCATCCTCACTGACATCGCCGAGCAAAATCAGCTGGCAATCCCCTGCGATAGGGCGATGATACGCGAGTTTGGCTTGCGCATTGGCCATGCCGAGGTGGTAGGAAGACTACTGCCTGAGGTGTTGTGGCACGTCATCGCCATGCAGACCAACATGCAGTTCGAGGTGCTCATCACGGGCATCATGGACGGCCAATATCGGGCATTGCTGGTGAACACGGGCAATCAGGATCCGGTTGCCATCCGCATCAGCGATGCCGTTCTGCTGGCCTACATAGCCAAGCTGCCCATCTACATCGATAGCGTGCTGATGAGCAAGCAGTGTGCCCCTTACGTCAAGGAGGCGCAGGGTGTCGCCATTCCCGTGAACACCATTTCCACCGATATGCTCAAGGACGCACTTGCCAAGGCCATCGAGGAAGAGAAGTACGAACTTGCCTCCCACCTGCGTGACGAGCTCAGGAGGAGAAGACTATGAAAGAAGTAAGATATTTCTACGTGCCTGATGCCGCCGAGCAAACGGAATTGCCTCAGGACGAAGCCATCCATGCGCTGCGCGTGCTCCGACTGAAGGAAGACGACGAAATCTTCCTGATGGACGGCCGTGGCGTGTTCTATCATGCCCAAGTGTCGATGGCGAATTCGAAGCATTGCTACTATCGTCTTCTCAGCGCAATGCCGCAGGAGCCTACGTGGCACGGACGCATCCACTTGGCCATTGCACCTACGAAGAACATCGATAGAATGGAGTGGTTGGCAGAGAAGGCAACGGAGGTGGGCTTCGACGAGTTGTCGTTCCTCGACTGCCAGTTCTCTGAACGGCGGCAGCTGCGTCAGGACCGCATCGAGAAAATCGTTGTAGCAGCGATGAAGCAGAGTCGCAAGGCGTGGCTGCCGAAGGTGAACGACATGGTGTCATTCCGCGACTTCGTGCTCTCACCCCGTGAAGGCCGCAAGTTCATCGCTCATTGCTACGACCCCTCTTCCTTCCCCGACGATGCACGTTTCGAGCGCAAGGACTTGTTTTCGGAACTCACACAGCCTGCTACCCTTCACGAGGACGTCACCATCCTGATTGGTCCGGAGGGCGATTTCTCCATTGGCGAAGTCGAGCTGGCGGTGGAGAACGGCTTCCAACCCGTGACACTCGGGCAGAGTCGCCTGCGTACAGAAACCGCTGGCTTGGCTGCCGTGATGATGGCACAACTTGCCAAGGCTGTCAGGATAACCAATTGATTCCACGCAGTTTGGGTGAACATATTCTATAAAGATTGGATTTTTGGAAACAAAGCATAGAAGAATGAATTATAAACAGTTCGCGATATGGGCAAGCGCCCTCATCATGATCTTGTCTGGTTGCAAGGAAAACGAATTCACGCATGCCCTACCTGCCAATAGCACGGCGTTGATGTCGGTGGATATTGGCAAGGCGAGTGGGGTGGGGAGTAATGCCTTGCTGAAGGCATTGCTCATGGTGAGCAATACCGACGACGGAGGCATCGACCTCATGCAGAAAGCCTATCTCTTTGAGACTGCCGACGGCTATTTGGGCCTTTGTGCTGCCGTGAGGGATGCCGACCACCTCGTTGAAACTTTCAGCGCGATGTCGGCAAAGGGACGTTGCAAAGTGCTCGACAAGTCGGGCGATGCCTTTGTGAGCGTGCTGGGCGATGCTTGGGCGGTGGCTTTCAACGGCGATGCCCTGCTCGTCGCTGGTCCTGTTGCCATTGCCGAGCAACAGCAGATGCAGTCGCGCTTGGTGCGCTATCTGGCGCAAGACGCCGAGCGCAGCGGAATGGCTTCACCGATGTTCCAGAAGCTCGATTCCATCGATGCTCCGATGGCCCTTGTGGCGCAGGTGAAAGCCCTGCCTGAGCAGATGGCCATTCCCTTCATGCTGGGCGCTCCCCGCGATGCCGACCCCTCGCAGGTGTTGGTGGCAGCGGCTATGAAAGCAGAGAAGCAATGTCTGCTGATGACGGGCCACACCTTTTCCTTCAACAAGAAGACCGACGCCGCCCTGCAAGAGGCTGCGCAGGTGTTCCGTCCGCTGCAAGGGAGTTATCTGAACACGGTGTCGAAGGATGCTGCGCTGGGTCTTTTCGTGAATGTGGAAGGCACCCGCTTCCTGCCTCTGATGCATCAGAATGCAGGTCTGCAGACGCTGTTGGCAGGCATCAATGCCGCTATTGACATGGACAATATCATCAAGAGCGTAGATGGCGAAATGGCAATTACGATGCCTGTTCTTTCAGATAAGAAACTCAGTCTTTCGATGGTGGCACAACTCGCTCATTCTCAATGGCTTGCAGATGTTGGTTATTGGAAAGATTCATGCCCGAAAGGTGGTCGCATCCTGCCTTGGGCGCCCGACGGCTACTCATATCAGAATGGCGACGACGCCTTCTTTTTCGGTGTGAAAGGCGCATCTGCGAGTGCAGCCTCGAAGAGCCCTCTGCAGTTCTATAGCGGCACCACGGCCGAGCAGGCTCGTGCTGCCATCGCTGATGCCGAGCAACCGCTGAGCGCATCCGTTCAGGAGCATCTGAAGGACGCCCGTCTGGGAATGGTTGTCAACATGGGCGACTTCACTTCCGATGAAGGATTGGCCGGCAAGTTGCTGCCCATCCTCAAAGATGTTTTCGGTGATGTGAAAACCATCGTGTATAAAACGACTCGTTAATCATGAATACAATTAAGCTGAGCCACGTGCTTCCACAAGTCTTTGCACACGCTTCCGACCTGCACTCGCAAGTATGGCAGCAGGAAGTGACGTTTGAGAAAGGCAGGAAATATCTCATCGAGGCCGATAGCGGCATGGGCAAGAGCACCTTTTGCAGCTATCTCATCGGCTATCGCAACGACTATTCGGGTGAACTTCTTATGGATGGCCGCCCTGCCAAGCAGCTCACGGTGAGGGAATGGACTGAGCTCCGTCGTCGCCACATCAGCTATCTGTTTCAGGAGCTGCGCCTGTTTCCCGAACTCTCGTCGTGGGAAAATGTTCAAATCAAGAACCGCCTCACAGGCTTTGCCACCGATGCGCAAATCGATGGCTGGTTCGAGCGTCTGGGCATTGCCGATAAGAAAGAGGAGAAGGTTGGCATGATGTCGTTTGGCCAGCAGCAGCGCGTAGCCCTCATCCGCGCCCTCAGTCAGCCTTTCGACTTCTTGTTGGCCGACGAACCCATCAGCCACCTCGACGATGTGAATGGCAACCAGATGGGCCAGCTGATGATGGAAGAGGCCGACCGCCAAGGAGCAGCCATCATCATCACCAGCATTGGCAAGCATGTTGAGTTGCCCTACGACAGGCACTTGAAGCTATAAAGCACATAGAAATTATGGTTTGGAAATTATTGAGAAAGCATATTAGCGTACCGCAGTTCGTGGGGTTTGTCTTTGCCAACCTCATCGGTATGGCCATTGTGCTGCTGGGGTTTCAGTTCTATCGCGACGTAGTGCCTATGCTCACTGCCGAGGATGGGTTCCTGAAGTCCGACTTTGTGGTGCTGAGCAAGAAGGTGGGCACGGCACAAGCCATCAGCCAGCGTTCGCTGTCGTTCTCGCCTGCCGAGATTGAAAACCTTGCCGCACAGCCGTTTGTCGACAAGGTGGGGCAGTTCATGGCAGCGGAGTTCAAGGTGGATGCATCGATGCGCATCGACGGTAAGCAAGTTTTGAACACGGAACTCCCGCTTGAGAGCGTCCCTGATGAGTTCGTCGATGTTTCCAACGACGACTGGTCGTTCAGCGAAGATTCAGCCCTTGTGCCCATCATCCTTCCACGAAGCTATATCACCATGTATAACTTCGGGTTTGCACAGAACCGTTCGCTGCCCAAGGTGAGCGAAGGCCTTGTCTCGCTCATCGACTTCGACCTCCATTTGCGCGGCAAAGGTCAGGAGGCGCAGTACAAAGGACGCGTCATCGGCTTCTCCGGTCGGCTGAATGCCATCCTGGTGCCTCAGTCGTTCATGGCGATGGCCAACCAACGCTTCGCCCCCGATGCAGAACCCTCGCCCACGCGGCTCATGATCACCACTGCCGACCTCTCGGGCGAAAGCATCACCCAGTTCTTGGAGGACAACGGCTATGAAGCCGAGGACGATCGTCTGAACACGGAGAAGACAACCTTCTTCCTTCGCTTGATGATCACCGTTGTTATGGCTATTGGCTTGGTCATCTCGCTGTTGAGCTTCTATATTCTTATGCTTAGCATCTACCTGCTTGTTCAGAAGAATGCCGACAAGCTTCAGAACCTGCTGCTCATCGGCTATCGGCCATCGCAGGTGGCGCGTCCGTATCAGTTGCTCACCATCGTTCTGAACGTCGTGGTGTTGCTCTTGGCATTGGTGGTGGTAGCCTTGGTGCGTAGTCACTACATGCGCATCGTCGAAGTGCTGTTCGCTACAACTAGCCGCTCGAGTCTTTTGCCTGCCATCCTCTTGGGCCTCTTGCTCCTTGTCGTGGTGACCTTGCTCAACATGGCCGTCATCCGTCGGAAAATAGTAAGAATCTGGCACGGAAAAGAAAGAATGTAACTAATTCAACTTTCGCAAGTAAAAGGAATAAAGGGTATAAAGGGGGAGAAAAGGGCATAAAAGGGACAATAGTCCAGCCTCTCCCCCCCTCAATAGGACAAAGCATTCGTCCCTTTTAATCCCTTTCACTCCCCTTTAAGCCCTTTAAGCCCTTAGGAAGTGGAGCTTGCGAAACTTCAGTAACTAATACAATGGGAGCCTCGCTAAAGCTCCCATTTCTTTTGTTTTGTAGCTACCTGTTGACGAAGGCATCCCCTTCGTCTTTTTGTTTGTTCAGCCAAAATCATAACAATCTGCAATTTTTTATGACATTTTCTTTGGTAGTTTGTAATTTTTTTGTAACTTTACGGCAAAATTAATAACTAAAAACTAAAAACAATATGGAAACAACAATGAAACAAATCAGAAGACTGTTCCTGCTGCTTTGCCTCATCACTGCAGGAGCTCAGAGTGCGAGGGCTATCTATTATGTGCAAGGAGAGACGGTTACTATTAATAACTTGAAATATGAGCTTTACGCCTGTTACGATTATCATATTATCCTAACTATCAGTTACTATGCTTGCCTTGTAGACATCTTAGGCACGAATGAGGAAGTAGTTGTTCCAGAAATGATTTCGGATGGCAAAAATAACTATAATGTTCAGTTAATAGGTGCTCTCATTGAGAACAATAGTATGAAGTCCCTGAAGTTCCAAAGTTCCATAGATTTTGAGTTTAGTACGACTTCGTGGACACTTAAAGACTTTCCGGAGTATTCTTCAGATTTCGAATTTAAAGAGTATTCTGGATTCATCAAAAGTACTTCGCTTCAGACAATTGAATTCCAAAGCGGCGTATCTAATTGGGACAAAAACGGTGCACGCCTACTTTGCCCCAACATGAGACGTATCGTCTTTTATGGCGACGCGCCCATTTTAAGCGGTACCTGGAGCAAATACTGCACGGCACCTGCCAGCAATGTGACTGCCGTTGTGACAAAGTGGTCGCAAGAAACCTGCGAAAATAAACAATTGACGGCTACTGTCTGGTGCGAGTTCAAGGGCGTCGTTCCGAGTCTTGACCTCGTGCATGATGCCACGCTGAAGAGCAACGGCGGCGGTGATGTTCAGATATGGAAGAACAAAAACAATAAGAGTCAACTGGATTATACTATGAGTAGCGAGGGAGGAGAAGAACTGGTGACGTTCTACGGGAATGTAGACAGTTACCAGATACGCGTCTACACCAGTTCTAACTATAACAACCCCGTCCTGAAACGCAATGGAACAGTAGTAAACCTTGAAACAGGTAGTGGCTACTACTATTATGATGAGACCAGCCAGATGAGCGTCAACAGCTACGAGGTGGTCTATAACGCCAGCAATAGTCGCAGGCTTAATTTCCTCAATTTCGGTAACGGAATCGTTACACTCAGCGGTGTGTCAAACGGGTCGGCAGTTAGTTATGTGGCAGAAGGGATGACGGAAACCGATTATACCTTTGACAAGAGAACGCCTGTCTCTGTAACAATCACTCCACAAGAGGGTTATAAAGTACAGAGAATAGAGCATTATGGCAGAATCGCTTTGCCATTTACGTTGAACGAGACCACAGGAGTCGCAACGACGCAGTACATTTTTGATGATAACGAAAGTGAACAAGCGTTGAAAATCTACTATCAGAAGAAGGTCATCGATGTGGGCACGCAGTTCAAACTCCGCATATCTGTTGATGGCGCCGGGGGAGCCGGAGCAGTGTTCTATTCCAATGACGGTAGCTACTATTGGATAGACGATGAAATTGATGATAATGGATTTGGGTATCAAATAGATCCTGGAGAGTCGGATGAGGTAATCGGCAAATATGACCCCGATGACGCTATTATGGACTTTTATGTCAAAATATATCTAACTCCGGCAGAGGCCGCAGCTGGCTTTACCACCACGGTAAAAGTCTATGCCAATGGCGGATTGGTGGAATGTAGTAATCCCGGTACAGAATGGGGAGATTATTATAGGATACCACTTGATGGTGGCGACATGGATGTGCGTGTGGTTTTCGAGAGCAACGGCCGCTATCTGACTGGAGAAAATGGCAACGGTGGTAATGTTGCCATCTATTGCGAAGGCAGCAATACGCCTTTGAGAATCGAAGCTCCTGGTTATTGGTTCTGGACGTTAATTCCGAAGACGGCGAATCCCTATGTCGTTATTACGCCTATAGCAGGTAAGACTGTCGTTGCCGTTGTTAGAGATGGAAAGTTGTTGTCCTCTCTCAACAACTACCGGCAAAGCGACGGGACCTATCGCATCCTCTTAGAGGGCTTCGACAAAGGCGATTCGGGCTATCCACTTTACGTCGTCTATGGCGACGACATCTCGTCAGTTCCCATCATCGAGTGGAATTTGCTGATGGTGGGTGATGTGGATGAAGCGAACAACGAGAATCCGAAGGCCAATGTTTTATGGATGGTCGATGGCAGCGATTTCTTATCTGTTTCGGAAGGTGCATCATTGAACGCCTCAGGCAACATCGACAAGACTTATAACCTACCTACAAATACGTCTTTAGATTTCTATATATTTGTAAAGCCAGGACAGACATTCAAGGCAAGCTTCAATGGCACAGATGTGACGAACATTTTTGTTCGTAATGAGAACTACGACGAGAATGGCTCTCTCGCCTATATCTATGAAGCCAGGGGCTACGAGCAATTTGCCACCAGCGGCACATGGGTGGTTGAGTTTAAGAAGGCAGAAGGCGTTACTTGGTCGGGTATGATTACAGGCGATACGGAGGAAGACTTCTGTTTGCTTCAGGTTATGCTGAACAATAATGCCATAGATTACAATATATCTGCGATGGAGGGCTGCCCTTATGACACATTTAAAAAGCAATTTGTGGGTAATGCCAGTGAACTGTTTATAGATTTCATTGCGAAGGACGGCTACGACTTAAAGCTTAGTTTCAACGGAACGGAATTCCCATATGAGTTCACGAAAGAATTATACTTTGAAGAGGAAAGTCTCTATGATTATCGCTTTAGAACCACCGATGCTGATTTGATAGCTCCCTTCCTCGTCGACGGGACTTGGGTATTGACATACAAGAAGGTAGCTGAGGCAGGCATCACTTGGGATGGAATGATCATAGGCGATGTGCCTCAAGGCGCAACGGTAGACCTAAAACTTGACGGACGAAATGAAACGGTAATGGAGGTGTTACTTAACGCCGAAGAGACATCTGCCAGCGATAGCTATGCTGGTTCAACGGAACGTATCAGTATGAGTGCTGTTTTAACTGTTCCCGCTGGCTATAACTTCAAGGTATGGTTCAACGGAGAGGAAAAGACAGATAGGTTCGATGAAAATGGTGTTTATAATATCACTTCTAGCTACGAAGAAGAGCTTGCTCCTTATCTGCAGGATGGCCAATGGATAGTACTCTTCTACGACGATTTGGAGCGCTATGATTTGAATGGTGATAAAAAAGTGGATATTGCTGATGTGACAACAATGGTGAACAAGGTATTGACAAATGATAACCCAAGCTCCAACCCTTAGAAAAGGAGAAAGGAACGAGAAAAACCAATGTTGAATCATCAACATGAAGCGGATGCGCCCTGCTACTCAAGTAGTGGGGCGTGTCCTTTAAACCCTTAAGGAAGTGGCGCAAGCAAAACTTCAGTAACAAACCATAATTTGTTATGCGTCAAATGGTTTTGGTTTTTGCATTCGCGGTCGTTCTGCTTACAATATGTAAGAAGTCTAAAAATTTCTTTATATTTTTCCTGCATATTTTCGTTTATGTGGAATATTTTGAGTACCTTTGCACTCGATTTTAAGTATCAGGACAATTTTCTTTTTATTATTAATTAATTTATAGTTTAAAAACTCATGCAGAAAAGATTGTTCTTTCTGATTGCTATGATGCTGATGGTTTCAACAGCTATCATGGCACAAGTAACCACATCAAGTATGAGCGGTAAGGTAACCGTTGGCGACGCCGCAGGCGAAGAAGTCATTGGTGCCACTGTGCAGGCCGTACACGAGCCTTCAGGAACCCGCTATACTGCAGTGACAAACGTGGATGGACGCTTCAGCATCCAGGGTATGCGTACCGGTGGTCCGTATGCCGTTACCGTGAGCTACATTGGCTTCCAGCCGAAGACGCTGAAGGGCATCATGCTCCAGCTCGGTGAGACCTACGACCTCGGTGTGTGGATCTCTGAGGATGCCAACGAGCTGAACGAAGTGGTCATCACGGGTAAGGCTTCGAAGTTTGCAGCTGAGAAGACCGGTGCCTCGACCAACATCAACAGCCAGCAGATCACGAGTCTGCCTACCGTTAGCCGTGCCATCACCGATGTGACTCGTCTGTCGCCTTATGGTGGTAATGGTATGAGCTTCGCTGGTCGCGATGGCCGTACTGCCAACTTCACCGTTGACGGTGCAAACTTCAACAACAACTTCGGTCTCTCCGACAAGCTCCCTGGCGGTGGTAACCCCATCTCTATCGATGCTATCGAGGAACTGCAGGTTGTGATTTCTCCCTACGATGTTCGTCAGACCAACTTCATCGGCGGTGGTGTGAATGCCATCACGAAGTCGGGTACGAACACATTCCGCGGTACTGCCTACGTCTATCACCGCAACGAGAACATGCGCGGTGATGCCATCGAGCGTCAGGAAATCAGCGGCGCACGTGCCAAGGACCAGCAGACCACCTACGGTTTCACCTTTGGTGGCCCGATCCTGAAGGACAAGCTGTTCTTCTTCGTCAATGGCGAAATGGTGAAGACTCCTACCATCGTGAACCGCTGGCGTGGTTCCGATAACGGTGTTGCCGATGCTGACAACTATGTTTCTCGCACGAAGCTCAGCGACCTCGCTGCCGTTAGCGACTACATGGCTAGCAAGTATGGCTACAACACGGGCAGCTACACCAACTTCCCTGCCGACGAGAACAACTACAAGATTCTGGCCCGCTTGGATTGGAACATCACCGACAAGCACCACCTCGCCCTGCGCTACAACTACACGAAGAACAGCATCTGGAACTCTCCTAATGCTACTTCGATGGATGGTGGCACGCGTATGAGCGGCGCCCGTATGTCGCAGTACTCCATGTCGTTTGCCAACTCGATGTACTCCATGGACAACCTCGTTCATTCGTTCTCGCTCGACTTGAACAGCCGTCTGACCGACAACCTGTCGAACCAGTTCCTGGCTACCTATTCGAAGCTCGACGACGTGCGCGGCTCCAACTCTTCGGAGTTCCCGTTCATCGACATCGTCCGCGGTGACAACAACTACATGGCCCTCGGCTATGAGCTGTTCACATGGAACAACGCCGTTCACAACACCATTTGGAACATGAAGGACGACCTGACCTACTATCTTGGCAAGCACAAGATCATGGGTGGTATCTCGTTCGAGCATCAGATGGCCGACAACCAGTACATGCGTAACGGTTCTGGTTACTATCGCTACAACTGGGAAGACGGCATGAGCGTCAGCGATCTCTTCAACCAGACTCCTGAGGTGTTCTGTCTTACCTATGGCTACGATGGCGAGACCAAGCCTGCTGCCCGCGTACAGTTCAACAAGCTGGGCATCTACGGCCAGGACGACTGGAACGTTACCGACAAGTTCAAACTCACTTACGGCATCCGCATCGACGGTCTGTTCTTCAACAACGGTGACCTGATGACCAACAATGCCATCTACGACCTCGACTACGACGGCCGCCACATCGACACGGGTAAGTGGCCGAACTCGAGTGTTACCTTCTCTCCGCGCGTGGGCTTCACCTACGACGTCTTTGGCGACAAGTCGCTGAAGTTCCGTGGTGGTACGGGTCTGTTCTCTGGCCGTCTGCCGCTGGTGTTCTTCACCAACATGCCTACCAATGGTGGACTTGTGCAGTACCAGGCTCAGCTGAACGCCAAGACCAAGGTGTTCGACGGCAAGACTGGCAAGGCTGCTCGTGGTTTCGAGAACTACACTGGTGCCTACACGACCGATGCCAGCGGCAACCGCTTCATCGATATGAGTCAGTTTGCCGGCGGTCCGATGACCAACATCAAGGACATGCTCAACAAGCTGCAGGGCATGGGCTATCCCACCACCGTATCGCCTGAGGACGGTACCGTTCCCTCGGCCATTAGCGCTGTAGACCCGAAGTTCAAGATGCCGCAGGTTTGGAAGACCTCGCTGGCTGTTGACTACCAGTTCCCCGTTTCGTTCCCGTTCTCTGTTACCCTCGAGGGCATCTTCAACAAGACCATCAACGACGTCTGCATCTCCGACTGGGCTATTCCCAGCGTGGGTGGTTTCTCACGCTTCAACGGCGCCGACAACCGTCCCATCTATCCCGCAGGCTTCCGCACCAATACGAAGGCCTTCATGCTCGAGAACACTTCGAAGGGCTATGGCTGGAGTGCTAACATCACGCTGAACGCTCAGCCCACCGAGTGGCTGTCGCTCATGGCTGCCTACACGCACACCGTATCGAAGGAAATCACCGGTATGCCGGGTTCGGCTGCTGAGTCGGCCTTCACCTATGTGCCCACCTCTGAAGGTCCTAACAACATCCATCTGCACAACTCGCAGTACGTAACGCCCGACCGCTTCGTGGCCAGCGCTACGGCTCACGATAAGAGCGGCAACCACTATAGCCTGATCTATGAGGCATGGCGTGGTGGTTACAACTACTCTTACATGATGGCTAACGACATGAACTCCGATGGCTACAACTACGACGCCATCTACATTCCCACCGACCAGCAGGTTGCTGACGGACAGTTCCGCTTCGTCTCTGAGGACGACAAGACTCGCTTCATGGGCTACGTGCACAACGACAGCTACCTGAAGAACCATCAGGGCGAATATGCTGAGGCCTATAGCGTCTACTCACCTTGGGTACATCGCATCGACTTCGCTTACAAGCACGACTTCCGCTTCAACATCGGTGCTACGAAGCACAACTTCCAGCTCTCGTTCGACATGAAGAACGTGCTGAACTTCTTCAGCTCCTCATGGGGTGTGTCGAAGACGCTCAATCCTGAAATCGGTTCTTCCGAGGCTCGCATCCTGAAGTACGAGGGTGTCGACGCTCAGGGCTTCGCAACCTTCTCTACGCCTGCTGCCATCAGCGGTCAGACCAAGACGTGGGTTCCCAACCACGCCATCGGCCAGTGCTGGTATGCATCGATTGGTATCAAGTACTTCTTCAACTAATGGGATGAAGTCAGAAAGAATTCGTAAATCGTAAATCCAAAAATCGAATAAGCAATATGAAACTGAGATATTTAATTCCGTGTTTCGTGGCAGCGCTGACCATGTTCGTGAGCTGCTCTGACGACAACGATCCCACCTATCTCGACGAAGTGCGCGTTTCGTCATCCTATGTGGCCATTCCCCAGGATGGTGGTAGCACAACCATCACGGTGACCGCCACGGGCGATTGGTCCCTGGAGTCGCAGAGGTGGATTGCCGGTAAGGACACTACCGTTGCTGCCACTCCGAAGTGGTTGAAAGTGAACACAGTGTCGGGTGCTGCTGGTCAGACCGACATCACCTTCTCTGCCGATGCTACCCTCGACGGCCGCACCTGCGAGCTGTTGCTGAACTGCGGTGGCAAGACACAGCGCATCAACGTCATCCAGGGACTCTCAACGATCTCCAACGCCACTTGCGCTGAGGTCATTGCTGGTCCTGACTCGAAGACCTATCGCGTGACGGGTACCGTTACATCGATTGCCAACACTGTCTATGGTAACTGGTATCTGAACGATGGAACGGGCGAGGTCTACATCTATGGTACACTCGATGCCAAAGGCCAGACCAAGAACTTCCTCTCGCTCGGCCTTGAGGTCGGTGACGAGGTAACCGTCGAAGGTCCGAAGACCACTTACAACGGCACCGTCGAGCTCGTCGACGTCACCGTCGTGAAGATCAACAAGTCGCTCATCAAGGTCGACTCGCTCAGCACCACCGAGGCTCTGCCTTTGGAGGGTGGCGACGTCACGGCCTTCGTTACCTGCAAGGGTAATGGCATCAGCGTTGAGATTCCCGAGGACGCCAAGGACTGGCTCTTCATCACTGCCATCACCGGCAACACCGTCACCTTCCGCGCTCTGCCCAATGCTGGTGGCGACCGCGAGACCACCGTTACCTTCAAGACCACCGACGGTAAGAAGGAATACACCTCGCAAGTAGCCATCGCCCAGAAGGGTGCCATCGTGGCAACCAGCGTAGGCGACTTCATCAAGGCTGCTGAGGACAACACGATGTATCGCATCACCGGTGTCATCACCGATCTCTACGCCAGCGACAAGCAGGGCAAGAGCTTCTATATCACCGACTACTCCGGCACCGTGCTCATCTATCGTGCTGAAGGTTTCGAAACCTCTGGTGCAAAGGTCGGCGACGTCGTGACGGTTGTTGGTAAGCGCACTTCCTACAAGGAGACTCCCCAGATGGGTACCTGCACATTCGAGGAACTCACCCATGCTGTCACCGAGGTCACCATTGCTGAATTCCTCGCAAAGGAAGACAATCCCAACGTCTACTACATGGTAACAGGTACGCTCGACGAGATTGCCAATGCTGACTATGGTAATGTATACCTGAAGGACGGCGACCAGCGTCTCTACGTCTATGGCTGCTATCCCGGTTGGGGTGCTACGGGCGATGCTCGCAAGTACTGCATCGAGAACGAGGAAATCAAGGTTGGCGACAAGCTCACCGTCATCGGTGTGAAGAGCACCTATAAGGGTACTCCGCAGGTGGCCAATGGTGTTTACTTCAAGCACGTTCCCGCTAATTAATTGCCGCTCTTGAGCAAGTAGTCGTGGCGACTGAATCGTCGCTGATGAATAAATAATCGGTAACGACATCCGCCTGACTACGACTCTCAATCATAAGGCTGGTTCCACACGCTTCGTGGGCCAGCCTTTTTTATGTAGGGTTTTGCGTGTAGGGGCAGACCCCCGTGTCTGCCCGAACAATGAGGAGCTGGGGGAGGTCGCCTGCCCGAATAATGAGAAGCTATGGCGTTTTAAAAATACCGGCAATTTCTTGCTTATCAGGAAAATAATTAGTATTTTTGCAGCATAAAACTACTCTACGACTATCATTACAGCCTTTGGGCATTATTCCTTTCGCAGACAAATGAAACGACTTCCTACGATATTGGCCATGTTCCTGCTGGTGCTCAGCGCATCAGCCGACGGCCTCGACGACCTGCAGCAAGCCCTTGCCAACAATGCGCAGGTGCAGGAGAAAGTGTATGTGCATACCGACAACACCTGCTACTTCATCGGCGACACGCTATGGTATAAGGCCTACGTGCTGCGTGCCGACAACCTGCAGCCCACCGACATGAGCCGCCTGCTCTATGTGGAACTGCTATCGCCCGACGGGCTTGTCGTGGAGCGACAGCGCATCATCGTCAGCGGCAATGGCCACACCTGCGGACAGTTCGTCTTGCAAGACTCGCTCTACTCGGGCTACTACGAGCTGCGTGCCTACACGCGGTGGATGCTGAACTTCAACGTCAGCCACCGCCACTACACGCGCGACGACCGTCATCTATTCTATAACAACCAGATGGCGAAGGACTTCTTCCGCGAGTGGGACGGCTTGTTCTCACGCGTGCTGCCCGTCTACAGCAAGCCCGAGCACAAGGGCGACTTCCTCAGCAAGTACATGTATCAGCGTCCGAAGCAGGACGTGCGCCGAGAGCCGAAGGAGCAGCTCTTCTGCCACTTCTATCCCGAAGGTGGACAGCTGGTGGAGGGCTTGCCGGCACGTGTGGCCTTCGAACTGGCCGACCAATACGGCAAGGCTGTCGACCTGAGTGGCACGCTGAGCGATGGTACTGTGGTGAGCACGGACTATATGGGTCGCGGCGTGTTCTCAATAGCTGGTGAGAAAGTGAAAAGAGACGACAGACTGAAGGTGCGTTTCGAGTGGCGAGGGAAGAACTATTCGTTCAACCTTCCCAAGGTGCAACGTGAAGGCGTAACGATCAGGTTGGAACCCGATGCAGAAGTTGTGTCCTCGCTTCCTCAGGTCTCTCTCAATGCCTCACCCGCCTATCAAGGCAAGACCGTCGGCGTCGCTGTGCTCTGTCGTGGTCGCCTTGTAAGCTTCCAGAAACTCACCCTCTCAGCTATTCTCTCTCCTCTCTCCTCTCTCCACTCTCCACTTCCCACCGGCATCAACGAGCTCATGATCTTCGACGAGGAGTGCAATGTGCTGGCCTCGCGCCTGTTCTTCGTGAACAATCATGATATGGACGTTCCCGTCCAGGTGTCTACGGGTGGCAAGACCGACTTCGACCCTTATGAGGAAATCCCCCTGGAGGTTCAGATAGCGAGTAGTTCTGATGTTGCAGTCCCCAACGTTGTCCCCTCCTCCGGGGAGGAGGGGTCAGGGGTGGTAGCGACTAGCCAGGAAGACAGATGGGGTGGGGCCCCCATCTCCATCTCCATTCGCGACGCCCATACCGACGACGTCAGCTACAACAACGGCTCCATGCTTAGCGAGTTGTTGCTGTCGTCCGATCTGAAAGGCTTCGTGGCTTATCCCGCTTACTACTTCGAGAGCGACGATGCCGAGCACCGCTCGCGCCTCGACCTGCTGATGATGGTACAGGGTTGGCGACGCTACCGACCCGTGAAGACGCTGCGCTATGAGCCTGAGCGCACCCTCACCGTAGAGGGTTCCGTCTACAAGATGCTCGGTCTCGAGACCATGCAGCGCGACCAGATAGAAGGACTTAACAACCGCGAGACGGTCTTCGAGGAGCAACAGCGCATCAACGAGCGCAACTCAGGACTCTTCACCGGTGGCACGTTCACTGAAACGGAGGGCAGCGCCGAGACCGACGATGCCGCAGCCAAGGAGGAGTCCACTGTCGAGGAGCCCGACTTCGCATCGCTGGGCTCATCGGTGCTGGGCGTGAACCACGGCGGCCTGAAGCACGAGGTGCTCGTCGAGGCAGAGATCACGTCGGAGGGTGTCACGGCAGGAGCCGTTCAGCAGACGAAGGACGGCGGACACTTCGTCTTCGAACTGCCACCCTACTACGGCACGGCCATCCTCTTCATGACCGCCTACGAGCGCCGCGACTCCCTGAAGAAGTGCATGCGGTCGACCACCGACAAGGGCCGCCTCGACGAGGATGCCTATGCCGACTTCTACGTGAAGCGCGACCTGTTCTATCCCGTCTTTGCCCGCGAGTATAGCTGGTACGAGAAGCACCTGCCCGACTACGTTCCCACGGCTGGCGTAGAGGAGGACGTGGACCTCGAGAACTCACGCCTCGACGGCGACCACACGCTCTCGCAGGTGAACGTCAGCGCCCGTCGTCGTGGCCGTCGCTCCATCGACTACTCGAAGCCGGCCTTCGTCATGGATGCCTACGACCTCTATAACCTCGCCACCGATCGCGGCCTCTCGTGGGGACTGGTCAACATGGGTTCGTTCCCCATGACGGCCTGCTTCACGCTCTATGGCAACATGGGTCGCTATCGCACCTACAACGTGCGGGCAAAGCTCGCCGAGGGCAATCAGCTCGACCGCCAGTACACGTTCTACCAGAACTACCAGGCAGTGGAGGAGACCATCAAGAATCGCTCCGAGGGTGCCATCTTCAAAGACCTGCACCTGAACCGCCTGAAGAACTTCCGCTTCTACACCGACTACGAGCCACGCAACCCCGACTCGCTCTACTCCGAGAGCATGAACCGCGACGACATCACGCTCGTCTACGAGACACGTCCCAACGACGAGAAGCAATACACCTATCGCGACCGCCGCTATCTGCTGCCGGGCATCGCCGAGCCTGCCGAGTTCTATGAGCCCGACTACAGCCAGTCGCTGCCCCTCGAGCCCACCGACTATCGCCGCACGCTCTATTGGAATCCCAATGCACGCCTCGACGAGGATGGCTGCTTCCGCACAACGGTCTTCAACAACAGCAGCGAAACCCGCATCCGTGTGAGCGTCGCCGGCATCACCCCCGATGGCAGAATCGTATCAAATTGATAATTAATAATTGATAATTTATAATTATGATTACACTTCGCTCTTACGTTACTTTGTCACATCGTCACTTTGTAACCTTGTTACTTTGTTACCTGAGTACTTTGTCACTTTGTGCTCAGTCGGTCACCATCTTCGGCGACTCTTATTCCACCTTCGAGGGTTACATCACGCCCGCAAGCAATGAGCCATGGTATTTCCAGAACAGTCAGAAGCCCGAACGCACGGATGTCACCTCCGTCACCCAGACCTGGTGGCACCAGCTCATCACCAAGCAGGGATGGCGCCTCTGCATGAACAACTCCTACTCAGGCTCCACCATTGGCTATAGCGGCTACGACGGGGCCGACTACACCCTGCGCTCCTTCAACACCCGCATGACGAACCTTGGCTGCCCCGACATCATCTTCATCTTTGGAGCAACCAACGACAGCTGGACGGGCGAACCCATCGGCGAATATAAATACGAAGGCATTACGCAGGCCGACCTCTTCAGCTTCCGCCCCGCTATGGCACACATGATGGAGTACATGACGAACCGCTACATCAACACACGCATCTATTTCATCCTCAACAACGATCTGCGTGAAGACATCAACTCCTCGGTGCTTACCATCTGCCAGCACTACGGCGTGCCCTGCATTCAACTCCACGACATCGATAAGAAGTCGGGCCATCCATCCGTGAAAGGCATGCAGCAGATTGCTAACCAAATAGCACAATTCATAGAAGAGAATCCGTAAATACAATTGTTTCACAATCCCGTTGGATTGTAAAAAGGCAGTATCAGACTTTGCCAAACATGCCGACAATGTTTGCGCATCAGAGTGCCGGGATTTATGCAGCATCCTGGCACAAGTTGTGCAGCATTGTTGCACAACTTAGGCAGCTATCCTGCACACTTTACGCAGCAATGCTGCACAACTTAGGCAGCAATGCTGCGCAAAAGCTGGCGCTATGCTTTCAGAACGCGAAAGCAATGTAGTTGGGGGCTGAAAGCAATGCAGTTGGCTTGCAAAAGCAATGTAGTTGGGGGCTGAAAGCAATGCAGTTGGCTTGCAAAAGCAATGGAGTTGGGGGCTGAAAGCAATGTTGCTGGCAAGTGAAAGCAATGCAGTTTGTTTTTCGAATGTCTCCCCGTATAATCTTAAAGGTCATTAAGCGATTCGTCGCCTAATGACCGAATTGTTTTTATCCAAACAGTGCACGGAGGGCTTCCTCAACCTTGCGGACGGGATGGAGTTCGATGCTGATCTTCGAACGGTCGAGACCTTGCAGGTTGTAGCGGGGAAGGATGAAGTGGGTGAAGCCCAGCTTTTGCGCTTCGGCAATGCGAGTCTCGATGCGGCTGACGGGACGTACTTCGCCACTCAGTCCCACCTCGCCTGCCATGCACCATCCGCTCTCGATGGGGGTGTCTACATTCGACGAGAGCACAGCGGCAATCACACTCAGGTCCATTGCCAAGTCGGTGACGCGTAGGCCACCGGCGATGTTGAGGAACACGTCCTTCTGCATCAGCTTGAAACCTACACGCTTCTCGAGTACAGCCAACAGCATGTTCAGACGACGCTGGTCGAAACCCGTAGCCGAACGTTGTGGGGTGCCATAGGCGGCACTCGACACCAAGGCCTGCGTCTCGAGCAGGAACGGACGCACACCCTCGATGGCCGACGAGATGGCAATGCCCGAGAGACCTTCGTGGTCTTGTGTGAGCAGCAGCTCGCTGGGGTTGGAGACTTGACGGAGTCCCGTTGGCTGCATCTCATAGATGCCCAGCTCCGACGTGGAGCCGAAGCGGTTCTTGATGCTGCGGAGGATGCGATACATGTAGTGTTGGTCGCCTTCGAACTGGATGACCGTGTCGACGATGTGCTCCAAGATTTTCGGTCCTGCCAGCGATCCCTCTTTGTTGATATGGCCAATGAGGATGACGGGCACGCCGCTCGACTTGGCGAAGCGGAGCAGGGCAGCGGCACACTCTCGCACCTGGCTGATGCTGCCAGCAGAGCTCTCCACCTCCTCGGTGGCAATGGTCTGAATGGAGTCGATGACCACCAGCTGGGGTTGCACGTCGCGAATGTGTTCGAAGATGGCTTCGAGCGAAGTCTCTGTGAGGATGAGCAGTTCGTCGGCTGCAGCCTTTGGGGCCAGTCGCTCGGCACGCATCTTCAGCTGGTGGGCGCTCTCCTCGCCGCTGACATAGAGCACACGACGGTCGTGCATGTTCAAGATGGTCTGCAGCGTCAGCGTGCTCTTGCCAATGCCGGGCTCACCACCAAGCAACACGATGCTGCCAGGTACCAAGCCGCCACCCAACACGCGGTCGAGCTCGCCATCGCCCGTGCTCATGCGCGGTTCGTCCTTCGCAGAGATGTCGCGCAGACGCATGGGGCGGTTGTGGTTCGACGACATTGCCGAACGAACAGACTGGGCCGCCGAGCGCGCAGCATTCGTGCCCGTGTCGGCAGAGACCCTGATCTCCTTATACGTGTTCCATTGTCCGCATGCCGGACACTTGCCAATCCATTTTGCCGACTCTTGTCCGCAATTGGAACATACATACATTGTCTTGTCTTTAGCCATATCTCATTTCGTTGAATAGTTGAACGTTGGGTTGCGCATTATGTTCGGGCAGACGACCTCCCCCAGCCCCTCCGAAGGAGGGTAGCAATAGGGTCTGCCCCTACACGTGCGCAGCGCTTTGAACCGAAGGTCATCGACCGAAGCAGTGCTGTCACGCGAAGCGTGGTGCACGAACCAGCGAGGGAGATAACTTTTGAACCGAAATTCTGTCACCCCGTCGGGGTTTAGTTTGTTGTTGACATACCTAGCAGGGGTTTCGTGCTCCGCACTCCACCACCTGCCTGTGGTCTTACCGCCCCTTCGGGGCTCGCCTTTTAATCATGAAGAATCCGAGGCGATGGGTGATGCCGCGCTTGTTGATGGAGCGCAGCTGATAGAATCCCTCGGGCACCTTGCTCACGTCGGCATATTTGCCGCGATAGGGGAGTGAGGTCATCAGCTTGCCCTGCATCGTCTCGATGCACACCACGTTGGCGTCGAGCGTTGAAGGCTTCTCCGGCAGCGTGAGCTTGTAGCCGTCGCACTTCAGCAGGCCATCGGTGGACAACAGCTCGCGAGTGCCCGTTCTGGCACCGGCACCCTCTACGCTCTGCAGGGGTTTGCTCTCATTGCCATAGCGGTCGACGGCCGTGACGGCATAGAAGAAGTTGCCTTTCGGCGCAAGCGTGATCTGCTGGCTGGTGTGCCTTGTCGCTATGATGTTGCGAGCATCGTCGATGTCGACGGGCCATGTGCGGCTTGCATATATATTATATAATAGGTGTGCCGCATCGGCCGACTGCCACACGAGTGTCACCTCGCCACTTGCATGCTTGTGCTGCTGGAAGTGAGTAGGCGCATCGGGTAGGGAGGACGACAGCCACGTCATCGGCGGCACGACGGCAGGCGTCTGGTTGAAGCGGCGGGCGAAAGTGTAGATGCCCTTCGTGTTGTCGGTGAGGAACTTGCTGCGGAAGTGCGTATGTCCCAGTCCCAACGAGCGAAGCACATACATCTCCTGCGTGACCACGTTGAGCGGCCAGTTGCCCTCGTGGCGGTTCAGCATGTAGGTGCCCAGGCCCGGTGCCACAATCTTGCCATACGACTGCTCCTGCCAGTCGACGGCGAAGGGATAGAAGTGGTTGTCGCGGAAGTACATCATCGGGAAGAGGGCATCCATCACACCTGTGCGCAGCCATTCCTGTGCATCCTGGCACACCACCGTGCGTGCATTCCACCCACGCGACGAGTAGCGGCGCAGGTCGTCGGACTTGCCAATGGGCGAACAGCTCATCATCACCCACGGTTTTACGCTCTTCACTCGACGGCTGATGGCAGAGGCGATGGCGGTGATGTTGCGTCGTCCTTGCGTGCGCGACACCTTAATCTTCCATGTCTCAGGATAGCGGATGTAGTCGAGGTGGATGCCGTCGACATCGTAGTTGCGCACGATTTCCTCGCAGATGTCGGCGAGATACGAGCCCGTCTGCATGTTCTCAGGGTCCATATAGCCATCGGGGCCAATCTTCTTGATGAGCTTCGGATAGCGCTTGCGAAGCTGCATGCAACCTGCCGATGTCCATTTGCCCACGGGAATCGTCACCACCCACGCATGGAGCTGCATGCCGCGCTTGTGGCATTCGTCGATGGCAAACTGCAGAGCGTCGTAGCCCGGACTCTTGCCAGGGTTGCCACTTAGACAACCGTCCCATGGCTCCATGGCCGAGGGATAGATGGTGGTGGCACGCACGCGTGTCTGCAGCAGCACGACATTGGTGCCCGCGGCCTTCAGTTGGTCGAGAATCGTGGTGAGCTCCCGCTGCTGTCGTTCAATCGACGTGGCAGAGCCGTTGCTGTAGGAGTGTGGCCAGTCGATGCCGCCGATGGTGGTGAGCCAAACGGCCCGCACCTCGTGTTTCGGCGAGGGCTGAAGGAAGAGCGAGGGCTGCGACTGTGCCTGCGTTGACAGGCTACAGAAGGCGCATAGCAAGATGAGCAATAGGGTGTATAAACTGGTTGTTGATCTATATAGATTCATGACGTTTGGAGTCGTTTTTGATGTTTTTTGCGACAAAGGTACGGCTTTTTTTCCGTTTTTCAAATAAAATGCTTACTTTTGCACAAAAGTTTTACATTCATAAACCAAAACGCTGATGATTTCGTTTATTATTGCATTGTTGGCACTCGTGGCCGGTTATTTCTTCTATGGAAAGTTGGTGGAGAAGGTGTTTGGTCCTGACGACCGCCCCACGCCCGCTGTGTCGAAATCCGATGGAGTGGACTACATCGTGCTTCCTGGTTGGAAGGTTTTCATGATTCAGTTTCTGAATATTGCAGGCACGGGACCCATCTTCGGTGCCATCATGGGTGCGTGGTATGGTCCGGTGGCCTATCTGTGGATTGTGCTGGGATGCATCTTCGCCGGTGCCGTGCACGACTATCTGTGCGGCATGCTCTCCATGCGTCATGGCGGAGCAGGACTGCCCGAGCTGGTGGGTGCCTATCTGGGTCAGCCCACGAAGCGCGTGATGCTGGTGTTCTCGGTCCTGCTGCTGATGATGGTGGGCGTGGTGTTCGTCTATAGCCCGGCCATCATCCTGCATGGCATCTGGGGTTCGAAGCTGTTCTGGATTGTGGTGATCTTCGCCTATTACATCATTGCCACGATGCTGCCGGTCGACAAGGTCATTGGCAAGGTATATCCGCTCTTCGCCTTCTCGCTCATCTTCATGGCACTGGCAATCCTGGTGGGACTCCTCATCAAGCAGCCTGCCATTCCTGAGCTGTGGGGCAACCTCTCGCTGGCAAACCTCAACGAGAATCCTGACTGGCTCGGACGCGAGAAGTTCGTCGGCAACAACCCCGTCTTCCCATGCCTCTTCATCACCATCGCCTGCGGTGCTATCAGCGGCTTCCATGCCACGCAGAGTCCGCTCATGGCGCGTTGCGTGAAGACGGAGCGTTGGGGACGCCGCATCTTTTATGGAGCCATGATCACAGAAGGTCTTGTGGCACTCATCTGGGCAACGGTCTCGATGTATTTCTTCTACAACGGCGGCTGGCGCGAAGTGGTGAGCGAAGAGACCGTGCAGGCCTTCATCGCACAAGCCGATGGCGGAAAGTCGCTGATGCAGTTCTTCGATGCTCCCACGGTGGTGAAGGAAGTGTGCAACGGATGGCTTGGCATTGCAGGCGGCATCCTGGCTCTGCTGGGTGTTGTGGCTGCTCCCATTACGAGTGGCGATACGGCCTTCCGTTCTGCCCGCCTCATCGTGGCAGACTTCATGAAGATGGAGCAGCACTCCATTCGCCGTCGTCTCTACATCTGCATCCCGATGTTCGCAGCTGCCGTGTTGCTGATGTTGTGGCAGATGAACAATCCCGATGGATTCAACATCATCTGGCAGTACTTCGGATGGGGCAATCAGACGCTGGCCGTGTTTACGCTGTGGACCATCACCGTCTACCTCGTTCAGCAGAAGAAGCCGTTCTGGATGACACTGATTCCGGCTCTCTTCATGACCGTTGTCTGCTCGACGTTCCTGCTCATCTCGCGGCAAGCCTTTGGCTTGAGTCCCGTCGTCTCCTATACGGGTAGCGTCGTCGTGCTGGTGGTAGCCATCGTCTGCTTCTTCACGTGGCTTAGGAAAAATAACACCCAAAAGTAACGTCTCAACCTCTCAACGTCTCCGCTCGACCCGCAGGGGCGCTCATTCCCGAGCAAGCTCGCCTACCCGTAGCCTTTCGTAGCGCAGCGGAGAAAGAACGTCTCAACCTCTCAACGTCTCAACTTCTCAACCTCTCTCATGGAACAGCAATATCCCTCATCGCTACTCGAGAAAGCCGTGCAGGAGTTTTCAAAACTTCCAGGCATAGGCCGTAAGACGGCGCTACGCCTGTCGCTGCATCTGCTGCGGCAGGACACGGAGAGCGTCGACGCGTTTGGCGAGGCTGTTGTGAGACTGAAACACGAGGTGCGCTATTGCTCCGTGTGTCATAACATCAGCGATACGGAGGTTTGTCCCATCTGTAGCGACCACCGCCGCGATGGCTCCATGATCTGCGTCGTTGAGAACATTCAAGATGTGATGGCAGTTGAGAACACGCAGCAGTTCAATGGACTCTACCATGTGTTGGGTGGCATTATCTCACCGATGGATGGCATTGGGCCTGGCGACATCGAGATTGACTCGCTGGTGAGTCGTGTGGAGAAGGGGGATATTAAAGAGGTGATTATGGCGTTGAGCTCCACGATGGAGGGCGACACCACGAATTTCTATATCTCCCGTCGCCTGGCACACACGGGTGTGAAGATCAGCGTGATTGCCCGTGGCATCAGCGTGGGCGACGAATTGGAATATACCGATGAGGTGACGCTGGGACGTTCAATCCTCAACAGGACACCGTTAATGAGGTAATAGGTTATAGGTTAAAGGTAATAGGTAATAGGTTATAAATATGGAACGCGTACAAAAATTATTGATGATTGATTTCTGGTGTGCCATTGCGCTCGTCGCATTGGTGGTGATACTGGGTGAGTTCAACGTGCTGCCCTTCGAAAAGTTTGCAGGGGGCGACAAGGCGGAGTTCTATTTGCTCACCGTCATGGAACTCCTCACGATTGCGATGATTCCGCTGGCCCTGCGCCTGTTTAAGTTTAAAAAGATTAAGACACAACTCAAGGAACAGCGCGAGAACGCCCTATCGAAGTGGGGACTCATCCGCATGGATATGCTCTGCCTGCCGATGTTCATCAATGCCGTGCTCTACTACATCTATCAGCATGCGGCATTCGGCTATCTCGCCATCATCCTCTTCCTCTGCCTGTTCTTCGTCTACCCCAGCAAGGCTCGTTGTCAGGCGGAAGTGGAAGGAGAGAGTTGATAGTTAATAGTTGAAAGTTGATAGTTGTGAATACCCTTTCCCGCAGTGAATAGAACCCTTTGAACCGCGCGAAGCGCATTGAACTTTGAACGCTGCGAAGCAGCTTTGAACCGCGCCGCAGGCGCACTTGAACCCCTTGAACCGCGCCGCAGGCGCACTTGAACCCCTTGAACCGCGCCGCAGGCGCACTTGCATTATGAAACTCTCGGTCATCATCGTCAGCTATAATGTGAAGCACTACGTTGAGCAGTGCCTCCTCTCATTGCGGCGTGCCTTAAGTGGCATCGATGCCGAGGTGTTTGTCGTGGACAACCACTCCCACGACGGTACGGTAGAGCTCCTTCGCGAGCAGTTCCCGGAGGTCCGTGTGGTTGCCAGCAATCATAATCTTGGTTTCGCAAGGGCAAACAACATTGCTATCCGACAGCCGCAGAGCGATTATGTGCTTCTGCTCAATCCAGATACGGTGGTGGCAGAGAATACGATTGCGGAATGCATAGGGTTCATGGATGAACATCCGAAGGCTGGTGGACTTGGCGCACGCATGCTTAGAGCCGACGGCAACGATGCAAAGGAGTCGCGACGTGGACTGCCCACGCCGGCCGTGGCCTTCTACAAGATGAGCGGACTTTGTTCGCGCTTTCCCCGTAGTCGTCGCTTCGGACACTATTACATGGGCTATCTGCCTTGGGACGAGCCTGCTCAGATAGAGGTCATCAGCGGGGCATTCTGCTTCTTGCGGCGCGCAGCGATTGATGAAGTGGGGCTTCTCGACGAAGACTTCTTCATGTATGGCGAGGACATCGACCTGAGCTACCGACTGCTGCGTGGCGGCTACGAGAACTGGTATCTGCCAACGAAGATACTGCACTATAAGGGTGAGTCGACGCAGAAGTCGTCGTTCCGCTATGTGCATGTGTTCTACGATGCCATGCTCATCTTCTTCCGCAAGCACTATGCCCATGCCAGCCTCTTTTTCACCATTCCTATCAAGGCAGCCATCTATGGCAAGGCACTTGTTGAATTGTGTCGCATGCAACTCAGTCGTGCCCGCCGCAGCATGGGGTTTGTCAGCAAGCGCGCCTCGCAGCCAGCTTACTATGTCTTCATCGGCACCGCCCAGCATCTCGACACTTGCAGGCAACTGGCCAACGCAAAGGGACTCGACGCGCAGTTTGTGGAAGGCAACGAAGAAAGCCTGCCCGAAGGTCATCTCAATATGTCGCTACCCAGCGAGCGCGACGTCTATGTAGTCTACGACATCGAGGCCTATCGCTTCCAATCCATTTTCCGCATCTTTTCGAATAGGCCCGTGGAGTGGGTGGCCATGGGAACGTTCCTGCCTGAAGAGCGAATCATCATTACAACAGAGGAGGTCCTGAAATGAATACACCAATGATCACCCTGCGCGCACTTGAGCCGGAAGACCTTGATGCGCTCTACGCCATTGAGAACGATGTTGAGTGTTGGGATGTCGGCCACACCAGCGTTCCATACTCGCGCTATGCCCTTCACGACTACATCGCCAATGCCTCGGCCGACATCTATGCTGACCGCCAGGTGCGACTTGCCATCGCAAATGAGGAAGGCGACATCGTGGGACTCGTCGATGTGATGAACTTCGATCCGCGCCATCAGCGTGCTGAGGTGGGCATCATCGTAAAGAAACCCTATCGCCATGCCGGCTATGCCCATGCTGCCATGCAAAGAATTCTTGATCTTGCACGCACAAACTGGCACCTGCATCAGCTCTATGCCATCGTCGACAGCTGCAATCGTGATGCACAAAGCCTTTTCTCCGGCCTCGGCTTTCATACCGAAAACACCCTGCAATCGTGGCTTTTCGATGGTCAGAACTACCGAGATGCATGCCTAATGCAAAAATTTTTGTAAAAAAGTGGCAAGAAGTTTTGGTGGAACAAAAAAATATCACTACCTTTGCAGCCGCAAACAAGGAACAAGTTGCTATTCGTAAGCAGCGAGAAACTTGAAAAGGTGCGTTAGTTCAGTAGGTTAGAATGCCTGCCTGTCACGCAGGAGGTCACGAGTTCGAGTCTCGTACGCACCGCTTCTCAAGCGGAAAAAGTTCTGGAAATTGCAACATTTCGGGGTGCGTTAGTTCAGTAGGTTAGAATGCCTGCCTGTCACGCAGGAGGTCACGAGTTCGAGTCTCGTACGCACCGCAGAGAAGCCTTCCCACAACGGGGAGGTTTTTTTCTTGATAAAAAATCGTCAAAAAATTTGGCTAATTGCCTGATTTTTATTACCTTTGCAGCCGTTTAGCAAAATTGTACAATTAAAATTAGTTAATGAAGAACGACAAAATGAAGAATCAGTACCGCGTGAATGAGCAAATTCGCGTTCGGGAAGTGCGTATCGTAGGCGAGGGTGGTAGCACCGTAATGCCTACCAGACAGGCTCTTGACATGGCCCATCAGCAGGGTGTAGACCTTGTGGAGATTTCGCCCAATGCCCAGCCGCCTGTATGCCGTCTCATTGACTATAGTAAGTTCCTCTATCAGCAGAAGAAACACCAGAAGGAGATGAAGGCCAAGCAGGTGAAGGTGGAGGTGAAGGAGATTCGCTTCGGACCCCAGACCGACGACCACGACTACAACTTCAAGCTGAAGCACGCCAAGGAATTCCTCGAGGAAGGCAACAAGGTGCGTGCGTATGTGTTCTTCCGCGGCCGCAGTATCCTTTTCAAGGAGCAGGGTGAGGTGTTGCTGTTGCGTTTTGCAAACGATTTGGAGGAATATGCCAAGGTGGAGCAGCTGCCCCGTCTGGAAGGCAAGAAGATGTTCCTCTTCCTCGCACCCAAGAAGGCCGGTGTTGCCAAGAAGAGTCAGCAGAAGCGCGACAACGAGCGCCGCGAAGCTGAAGCCAAGGCAGCACAGGAGCAGGAGGCTGAGGCCACAGCAGCCGCCAACGGTCTGCTGGCCAATGCCAAGGGTGGTGAGGATTTGCTGAGCAAATTGAAGTTGGACGACGAACAAGCATAACATCGTCAGTCCCGCCAAACGAAGAGAAATAAGGTGCGTAACGCCCGGTATATGCGTTGCCGCCGCTAATAATAACAATTAAAAACAAAAAACAATGCCAAAAGTAAAGACAAACTCCGGAGCCAAAAAGCGTTTCAGCTTCACCGGAACAGGTAAAATCAAGCGTCATCACGCTTATCACAGTCACATTCTGACTAAGAAGACCAAGAAGCAGAAGAGAAACCTGGTACACCAGGCCATCGTCGACAAGTCGAACATGAAGCAGGTTCGCGACCTGCTCTGCCTCCGTTAATTATGAACCCTTTTGTTGAACGTTAAAAGAAGAAAAGAACTATGCCAAGATCAGTAAATCATGTTGCCTCTAAGGCACGCAGAACTCGCATTCTGAAGCTCACTAAGGGTTATTTTGGAGCTCGCAAGAACGTATGGACCGTAGCCAAGAATACTTGGGAGAAGGGTCTCACCTATGCATATCGTGATCGTCGTAACAAGAAGCGCACCTTCCGCGCTCTGTGGATTCAGCGTATCAATGCTGCTGCCCGCATGGAGGGTATGAGCTACTCACAGCTCATGGGTGCTCTGCACAAGGCTGGTATCGAGATCAACCGTAAGGTGCTCGCCGACCTCGCCATGAACAACCCCGAGGCTTTCAAGGCCATCGTCGAGAAGGTGAAGTAAGAAATTCCCTTCATCCCCTCACCTCATAGGTAGGGGAGAGGATTTTGAAAAATGAAGGAGTTGCATCCGCTTGGGTGCAACTCCTTTTCTTGTTATATGACCTAGAAATGTGTGAAATATATAACCACTTTTTTTTGTTTGCTACTTGCGCATGCTGAGCGAGATGCGACGGCGCTGCAGGTCAACCTCCACCACTCGCACCTCTACATGCTGATGGAGCTTCACCACTTCGTTGGCGTCGCGTACGTAGCGGTTGGCCAGTTGTGAGACATGAACAAGGCCGTCCTGATGAACACCGATGTCGACAAAGCATCCAAACTTCGTGATGTTGGTGACGATGCCCGGTAGCACCATGCCAACCTTCAGGTCTTCAATCTCGTGGACGGAGTTGTCGAACTCGAAGGTCTCTGCCTCGCCACGCGGGTCGCGGCCAGGCTTCTCCAACTCATGCATGATGTCAGTGAGCGTGGGCATACCCACATCGGCATTCACATAGTGTTGCAAGTCGATTTTCTTCTGCCGTTCCTTGTCGTTGATGAGCTCACCAAGGGTGCATCCAGAGTCTTTTGCCATTTGTTCAACCAAAGCGTAACGCTCGGGGTGTACGGCGGTGTTATCCAATGGGTTACGGGCACCAGGGATGCGCAAGAAACCTGCACATTGCTCGAAGGCCGACGGGCCCAGTCGCGGTACCTTCTTTAGTTGCGCACGCGAGGTGAAAGCTCCGTTTTCGCGGCGATAGTCGACAATGTTTTGTGCCAATGTAGGACCCAATCCGCTGATGTATGTCAGCAGATGTTGCGATGCCGTGTTGAGGTTCACACCTACCATGTTCACGCAACTCTCAACGGTTTGGTCGAGGCTCTTCTTGAGCTTGCTCTGATCAACGTCGTGCTGATATTGTCCGACGCCAATGCTCTTCGGGTCTATCTTCACGAGTTCAGCCAGCGGGTCCATCAGCCTGCGCCCAATGGAGACGGCTCCGCGAACGGTGACATCCTCGTTGGGAAACTCTTCGCGGGCAATCTTCGAAGCCGAATAGATGCTGGCTCCATCCTCGCTGACCACATAGACACTGGCCACACCTGCCTCCCTTAGAATCTCGGACGTTTCGCGGCTGGCGGTTCCGTTACCTACAGCGATGGCTTCCACATGGTATTTCTCGGCCACATCGCGGAACTGAAGCATTGCCTGCAGACGGGTGCCTCGAGGCGGGAAGGGGTAGACCACTTCGTGATGCAGCAAGTTGCCTTGAGCATCCAGACACACCACCTTGCAACCCGTTCTGATGCCTGGGTCTACGCCCATGACTCGCTTTTGGCCAAGCGGTGCATCGAGCAGGAGCTGGCGAAGGTTCTCAGCGAATACGCCAATGGCCTCCTCGTCAGCTTTTACTTTGGCCGCCGCGGCCGTCTCCGTTTCTATCGATGGCTCCAACAAACGCTTATAGGCATCGTCGGCAGCTTCAGCAACGAGGTCGCTGCAAGGGCCGTAGCCACGTACGAACTGTCGCTGCAGACGCTCGATGGCCCGTTCGTCGTCGACGCTCAGCTTCACGCGGAGGAAGCCTTCGTTCTCACCTCGGCGCATCGCCAGCAGACGATTGCCGGAACAGCGGCGCAGGGGTTCAGAGAAATCAAAGTAGTCGCGATACTTGCCTGCTCCCTCGTCGTCGCGCTTTGCCTTCACCACCTTTGAGGAAATCATTGCATCGCGTGCAAACGTGTTGCGCAAGCGTTGGCGGGCCTGCGCATCTTCACTCATCATCTCGGCAATGATGTCCTTGGCGCCAGCAATGGCATCGTCGGGCGAAGAGATCAAGTCGTCGTTTACATACCTGCGAGCCACCGCCTCGATGTTGCGCTCGCGTTGGAGCATGATGATTTGTGCCAAGGGTTCCAGTCCTTGTTCGCGAGCAATCTGAGCACGGGTGCGGCGACGGGGCTTATAGGGCAGGTAGAGGTCTTCCAGCTCCGTTGCGTTCCACGTCTGTTCAATCTGCTTCTGCAACTCGGGCGTGAGCTTCCCTTGCTCGCCGATGGTCTTCAAGATGGTCTCCTTGCGCTTGGCCAGTTCTTTTAGCTTGTCGTATTGCTCGCTGATCTGTCCGATGTGAACCTCGTCGAGTCCGCCTGTGCGTTCCTTTCTATATCGCGCGATGAAAGGAATGGTGGCACCTTCGTCGAGGAGGGTCATCGTATTGGCAACGGCACCTTCGCGCAACGAAAGTGCTTCAGCAATGATTTTAGAGAATATTGATGTGTCCATAGGGGATAGTTGAGAGTTGAGAGTTTAGAGTTGAGAGTTTAGAGTTCTTTCTCCGCTCCGCTACGAAAGCGCCCCTGCGGGTCGAGCGGAGAGTTGAAAGCTCTTGTTTTATACTCCCTCTCCTTTAGGAGAGGGTTGGTGAGAGGCTCTTAACTCCCAGAAGGCAACGGCTGATGCTGCCGCTACATTCAGCGAGTCGACGCCGTGGGCCATGGGGATGCGAACCACGAAATCAGCTGCTGCGATGGTTGTCTTGGGGAGTCCGTCGCCCTCCGTTCCCATGATGATGGCCAGACGTTCCTGCTGTTTTAGAATGGGGTCGTCGAGTGTGATGGAATCGTCGCTTAGCGCCATGGCAGCCGTTCTGAATCCTAATTGACGCAGTTCACCAAGATAGCGCTGGTCGTCGTTTGCTTCATCGATCCACGTCCAAGGCACCAGAAAAACGGAACCCATGGAAACGCGAACGGCACGACGGTTGAGAGGGTCGCAGGAGTTGCGAGTCAGCAACACGGCATCGATGCCCAAGGCTGCGGCAGAACGGAAGATGGCTCCGATGTTTGTCGTATCAGTAACCCCGTCGATGACGACGATGCGGCGGGCCTCCTTGGTGACTTCAGAAACGCTACGCTCTTGGGGACGGCGCATCGCACAAAGCACACCTCTCGTCAGCGTGTAGCCTGTGAGTGCTGCCAACAGTTCACGCGAACCTGTGTAGACAGGGAAATCGTGCCTTGCGCCTTCCTCGTCAGTCCATGCTCCGCTGATTATCTCCTTGGCATCGCCTTCGATGTGCTTTTTCTCGCAGAGCAGCGCCACGGGCTCATAGCCAGCCTGCAGCGCCACCTTGATGACCTTCGGACTCTCAGCAATGAAGATGCCTTTCTCTGGTTCCAAGCGATTACGCAGCTGAGCCTCCGTGAGTGTGCTGAACATCTGCACCCTCGGGTCTTCAAGTGAAGTAATTTCAATCATTAGTGAGACAAGTGACAAGTTGATTGTGGCTCCCCTCCCTTTGGAGGGGTAGGGGGAGGCCTCTATTCATAGTGCCGGATGCGCACGTCGATGCCTTCCGCCTTCAGTTGCTCAGGCACCTGCGACACATTGGTTTGGCCATAGTGATAGGGGAAGAGAACGCGCGGCTTGATGATCTTGGCTGCTCGCACGAGCTGTTCTGGAGTCATGGTGTAGGGCTGGTTGCAGGGCAGGAATGCGATGTCGATGTCCTTCACGTCAGCCATCTCAGGTATGTCCTCCGTATCGCCGGCAATATAGATGCGCAGGCCGTCGATGGTCAGAATGTAGCCATTGTCGCGACCCTTCGGATGGAATTGTGTGTGGCCCTCCGTCGTGTTGTATGCCGGGACGGCCTCCACCTTGATGTCGTTCTGCAATGACAGCGAGTCGCCGTTCTTCATGGCTTGCCCATAGCCCGCCATCTCAGCACACCGCTGATTCGTGATGAGCTGCGTCTGGGCACTGCTGAGCTGTTGCAGGGCCGCCTTGTCGAAGTGGTCGCCGTGTTCGTGGGTGACGAAGATGTAGTCGGCCTTCGGCAGCGAAGCGATGTCGACAGTGCGATTGCCCAGCTTGCCAACGGGGTCTATCTCGATTTCCTTGCCGTCGTATTCAATGCGGATGCTGGCATGGATTAGCGCATGGAAGCGCACCACCTTGCCGCTCTTCGTGCGGAAGGCATCCACCTCGGCCATGTCCTTCGTCACAGGGCGACGCTTGGCTTGCCACTCAACGATGCCGCCCTTCATATTCACCACCTGATAACCCTCGTCAGTGAGCATCGAGGCCGCATTGGCCGACCGGCGGCCGCTACGGCAATAGACTGCCACCTTGCGGGCCTTGTCGAGTCGCACGCGAGCTTCGTCCATGAAGGAACTCTTCTTCACGTCGATGTTCATGGCTCCAGACAGGTGGCCTTCAGCGAACTCCTCTGCTGTGCGAACGTCCAGAAGCTGCACGTCGGGGTTTTGTATCAACTCTGCAAATGCTTGAACATCTGCGTCTTCGAATGCATGCTGGCTGCAAGCCGTGCTTGCACCAAGTCCAAGCATGCCAAGGATAAATGCTAATGCCTTGTTCATAGTTCTTGTTATTGTGGGTTTGTGGGTACAAAGATAGTGAAAACCAAGCGCAGAACAAAATAAATCTCAATTTATTTTCAATGCCGAGGTGCATCTTATCTTCGGCGAAGCCAAAGTGACTAATAAGTGAGCGAAATGCAAAAGGAAATCCTGTAATAATTTTGTCAATTCCTCGCATGGATGAGCCTTTGAACAAAAAAAAAGGGGAATGATAGCCATTATTTCGTTTTTTTTCATTATTTTTGCAGCTGATGAATGATGAGATACGACACGATGGGGTAGTGGAGCGTGTGGAAGAAGGGTGCCTGCATGTGCGCATTCTTCAAGCTACGGCTTGTGGAGGATGCCAAGTATCGGCCCATTGCCACATTGCTGAAGGAAAAGAAAAACTCATTGATGTCGTTACCCCCGATGCCCATTGCTACGAGGTGGGCGATAGCGTGGAAGTGGTGGCCTCGCGTTCCGTTGGCATGAAAGCCGTTGCGTGGGCCTTTGGCTTGCCGTTCATCGTGATGGTGGCGACGGTGTTCGTGGCTTCCTACTTCACGAATAATGAAGGCCTCTCGGCGCTATTGGGCGTGTTGTCGCTCGTGCCCTGCTATGCAGGACTCTACCTCTGGCGTGATCATTTCAAAAGAACGCTTGCGTTTCGAGTAATGAAGAAAGAATAATTCCCTCAAGAGAACGCTTGCGTTTCGAGTAAGGAAGAAAGAATAATTCTCTCAAAAGAATGCTTGCGTATTGAATAAGAAAAAAGGATTAATACATATAAGATTTTCATGATGAATTTCATGTTGTTAGCAATCGTCGTGCTGGGCACGATAGCATTAGTAGCCTCGGCCATCCTCTTTGTTGTCTCGAAGAGGTTTGCCGTAGAGGAAGACCCACGACTGGCAAAGGTGGCCGAAGTGTTGCCTGGTGCCAATTGTGGCGGATGTGGATTTCCTGGTTGCAGCGGAATGGCCGATGCATTGGTGCGTGCTGCCGACAATGGGTCGCTCGAGGGGCTGAATTGCCCTGTGGGCGGTTCGAAGGTGATGTCGCAGGTGGCCGACCTGTTGGGCATGTCAGTAGCGCAGACAGAGCCAATGGTGGCCGTGGTGCGTTGTAATGGTAGTTGTGAGAACCGTCCACGAACGGCTGTCTACGATGGGTTGACGTCGTGTGCTGCCATGAACGCGTGTAGTGCTGGCGAGACGGCCTGTGGCTACGGCTGTCTGGGTTGTGGCGACTGCGTGGAGGCCTGCCGCTTTGGTGCCATTACGCTGAACGAAGAGACTGGCCTGCCAGAAGTTGACGAAGAGAAGTGCACGGCTTGTGGTGCATGTGTAAAAGCTTGTCCCCGCCACATCATTGAGCTTCGCAAGAAAGGTCCGAAGGGTCGTCGCGTCTATGTGTCGTGTGTGAACAAGGACAAGGGAGCCGTGGCGCGCAAGGCTTGTCAGGCTGCTTGCATCGGCTGTAGCAAGTGTGTGAAGGAATGCAAGTTTGAGGCCATCACGGTGGCTGACAACCTTTCCTATATCGATTGGAGCAAGTGCCGCTTGTGTAAGAAATGCGTGGCTGCATGTCCTACGGGTGCTATCGTCGCCAAGAATTTCCCTGCTCCCAAGCCCGTTGAACCCAAGGCAGAGGAAGTTGCTAAGCCCGTTGAATCCAAGGCAGAAGAGACAACTCCCAAGCCTGTAGAGCCCAAGGCAGAGGCAACGGAGGCTGCTCCAAAAACTATTGAACCAAAAGATGAATCAAAGGAGGTAACTGCATGAAAATGAAGACATTCCGTATAGGTGGCGTACACCCAGAAGAGAATAAGCTAACGTCCAACTGCCCCACGCAGGTGGCACCTCTGCCTAAGCAAGCCATCTTCCCCTTGTCGCAACACATTGGCGCACCAGCTAAGCCCGTTGTCAGCAAGGGCGACAAGGTGCGAGTGGGAACACTGTTGGCCGAAGCTGGCGGCTTTGTGTCGGCACCCATCCACTCATCAGTGAGCGGCACCGTCTTGAAAATCGATACCGCCGTTGATGCCACTGGTTATCGCAAGCCCGTGATTGTTGTCAGCGTTGAAGGCGATGAGTGGGAAGAGAGCATCGACCGCAGCGACAAGTTGGAGACGCTCGACGCACACCCTGAGCTCACACCCGAGGAAATTGTAGAACGAGTGAAGCAGGCAGGCATCACGGGTATGGGAGGTGCTGGCTTCCCCACGCATGTGAAACTTTGTCCGCCCCCTACGGCCAAAGCCGAGTGCGTGATTATCAATGCTGTGGAATGCGAACCCTACATCACCTCCGACAATCGCCTCATGCTGGAGCATGCTGACGAGATCATCGTGGGCTTGCAATTGCTCATGAAGGCAGCAAAGGTGGAGCGCGGCTACATTGGCATCGAAGAAAACAAGCCCGAGGCAATTGTCCTTCTCACAGAGAAAGCTTCCCACGACGCTCGCATAGAGATTGTGCCGCTCATGACGAAATATCCCCAAGGCGGAGAGAAACAGCTGGTGGATGCCGTCATCGGGCGGCAGGTGCCTGCACCCCCTGCCATCCCCGTCAACGTGGGTGCCATCGTTCAGAACGTGGGCACATCCTTCGCCGTCTATCAGGCGGTGATGAAGCACAAACCCCTCTTCGAGCGCTACACCACCGTCACGGGCAAGCAACTGGCCAAACCCGGCAACTTCCTTGTGCGCATGGGAACACCCATGAGCCAACTCATCGACCTCTGCGGCGGAATGCCTGAGGGAGAGAACAAGCTGCTGGCGGGTGGTCCGATGATGGGCCGGTCGCTCATGACAACAGACGTGCCAGTCTGCAAGGGCACCAACAGCATCACCATCCTCTCGGGCGACGATGCCCGCCGTCAGCCCGCACAGCCCTGCATACGTTGTGCCAAGTGCGTGGAAGCCTGTCCGATGGGTCTCGAGCCCTATCTGCTTGCAAAGCTCTCTGCCCGCCATTTCTACGACCGCGCTGAGCAAGAAGACATCGTGTCGTGCATCTCGTGTGGCTCCTGTCAGTTCACTTGTCCTTCACATCGACCGCTGCTCGACAACATCTCGTTGGGCAAGGCTGCCGTGATGGGTATTATTCGTGCACGCAATGCCAAGAAATAAGAACTGTCCGTGCGCGTGAGGCTAAAGGAAATGCATCATCCGTGTGCGGAAAGCGAAATAGCAACTACAAAAAAGTCAATCAGAAAGAATCTATAATAAATTCTATGAGTAAACTCATCGTATCTCTATCACCTCACGCCCACGGCCCTGAGAGTGTTGAAAAGAACATGTATGGCGTCATCCTCGCGTTGTTGCCCACCTTGCTGGTGTCGTTCCTCTTCTTTGGAGTGGGCAGCGTGCTGGTGTGTGCCAGCAGCGTGTTGGCGTGTATGTTCTTCGAGTGGGCGATAGCCAAATACATGCTCAAGCGCAAGCCGACGCTTACTGACGGCTCGGCCATCATCACGGGTCTGCTGTTGGGATTGAACCTCCCCAGCAACCTGCCCATCTGGATGGTCGTCTTTGGCGCGCTGATAGCCATCGGCGTGGGCAAGATGTGCTTTGGCGGGCTGGGCCAGAACCTTTTCAATCCTGCTATCGTAGGGCGTTGTTTCCTCCTTGTGAGCTTCCCTGCTGCCATGACCTCCTGGCCGGTGATTGGACAGCTGAGTTCCTACACTGATGCGACCACGGGAGCCACACCCTTGGCACTCATGAAGCAAGCCATCAAGACGGGCGACACCTCAGTGTTGGAACGGTTGCCTGACTCGATGGACATGCTGCTTGGAAACCTCAGCAATGGTTTCGGAGCAGGCACCATCGGTGAGGTATGTGCGCTGGCGCTGTTGGTGGGTCTTGGCTTCATGCTATGGAAGCGCGTCATCACCTGGCACATCCCCGTGAGCATCATTCTGACAGTGTTCGTACTGAGCCTGCTGCTGCATTTGGCCAACCCCATCTATGCGAACCCCCTGCAGGTCATCCTTAGCGGTGGACTCATGCTGGGTGCCATCTTCATGGCTACCGACTACGTCACGTCGCCGATGACACCTCGCGGACAACTCGTCTATGGCGTGGGCATTGGTCTGCTCACCGTCGTCATTCGCAACTGGGGCAGCTATCCGGAAGGCATGTCGTTTGCCATCCTCATTATGAATGCCTTCACACCCCTCATCAACAACTATTGCAAACCCCAACGCTTTGGTGAGAAGGTTGCGGCATAGGAATCACTCATAGAAACGAAAGGCAAAAGATATGAAGAAACTTGAATCATCGCTACGAAATATGGTGCTCGTCCTTGTGGGCGTGTCGCTGGTGATGGGAGGTCTGCTGGCTTGGGTGAACCACGTCACGGAAGGTCCCATCGCGTTGCAAGCAGAGAAAGCACTTGCCCTTGGCATTAAAACCGTGATGGGTGGAGAGAAACTAACCGTTGTCGCTTCCGACACCATTCGTCAGAACATGGGTGGCAAGGAAGCGGTGTTCGTCGTGCACAAGACGCAGGACAGCCATCAGCGGCCTCTGGGCGTTGCCGTAGAGTCGACCACGATGGGCTTTGGCGGCGACCTGAAAGTGCTTGTGGGCTTCGATGACAATGGGAAGGTGCTTGGCTACACCCTGCTTCAACATGCTGAGACGCCAGGCTTAGGTGCGAAGGCCGACAAGTGGTTTTTGGAGGGCTCGAAGGGCAACATCGTTGGCAAGTGCCCGGGCGACAAGCCCCTGCAGGTGACGAAGGATGGAGGCGAAGTAGATGCCATCACGGCTTCCACCATCACCAGCCGTGCCTTCCTGCTGGCCGTGAATCAAGCCTATGAGGCGTATCAGAGTGCTCAGAAGACTCAGAAGGTTGAGAATGTTGAGAAAGTTGAGAAAGTTCAGAGTGTTCAGAATACTCAGATTATTCAGAATATTCAGAATACTCAGAACACTCAGAGTGCTCCCAATAATTAAAATAGGTGTAAGAATCATCAGAAAAAAACTACTTCATATGAACTACATCAAGATATTGAACAACGGAATCGTCAAGGAGAATCCTACGTTTGTGCTTCTTCTCGGCATGTGTCCTACGCTGGCCACCACCACGAGTGCCCGCAACGGATTGTCGATGGGCCTTGCCACGATGGCGGTGCTCATCTGCACCAACTTCGTGATTTCGTGCATCAAGAGTCTCACGCCCGACAAGGTGCGCATACCCGTCTTCGTGGTGGTCATCGCCTCGTTTGTGACGGTGCTGCAACTCATCATCAAGGCCTATCTGCCTGAGATTGATAAGGATCTGGGCATCTTCATCCCACTCATCGTGGTGAACTGCATCATCCTTGGCCGTGCAGAAGCCTTTGCTTGTAAGCACACTCCATTGGCGAGCATCTTCGACGGCATCGGCATCGGCCTTGGCTTCACGATGGCCCTGACGTTTTTGGGAATGGTTCGCGAACTGTTTGGCGCAGGCAGCCTGTTTGGTGCCACCATTCTGCCCGAGACCAGCAATGTGCTTCTCTTCGTGCTGCCTCCGGGCGCCTTCATCTCACTTGGCTTCCTCACGGCCATCATGGGTCGTCTTTCCAACAAATAGTCGTTCACCGCTTCAACACATTGAATTACTTCAACACATTGAATTATGGAATACGTACTTATATTCATCTCCGCGATATTCGTCAACAATATCATCCTGTCGCAATTCCTCGGTATCTGCCCGTTCCTGGGCGTGTCGAAGAAGATAGACACGTCGCTGGGCATGGGAGCCGCCGTGGCCTTTGTGATGACGCTCGCCACCATCGTGACGTGGCTCATACAGCACTTTGTGCTGAATCCACTGGGTTTGCAATACCTGCAGACGCTGGCCTTCATCCTCGTCATCGCCTCGCTGGTGCAGATGGTGGAGATCATCTTGAAGAAGGTGTCGCCGGCACTCTATCAGGCCTTGGGCATCTTCCTGCCGCTCATCACCACGAACTGTGCCGTACTGGGTGTCGCCATCCTCGTCATCCAGAAGGATTACAACCTCTTGCAGAGCATCGTCTACGCCCTCTCCACGGCCATTGGCTTCGCCCTTGCCCTGGTGGTGTTTGCAGGATTGCGCGAGCAGTTGTATCTGTCTGAAGTGCCCCGTGGCATGCGTGGTGTGGCCATCGTCCTCATCACGGCAGGTCTGCTTTCGCTTGCCTTCATGGGCTTCAGCGGTGTCGACACAGGCTTGAATGCGTTGTTCATGAAGTAGAGCAAGACGACACATTGTAATAATTGTAATAAAAACCCGCCATTCTCTGAAAAAATGTTGCAGAATGTGCGGGTTTCATTATTTTTTTTGTATATTTGCCGCGATATTCACTAACTTTTAAATACAACAGGCTTATGAAAAGAATTTTTACTTTCTTAGTGGCTGCCTTCATGGCAGTATGTGCTAATGCGTCGGTCATGGCCGACGAAGTAATGGCCGGTGCCGAATATAGCTATGGTGGCACATGGGCAGGCAACTGGTTCAACCAGGGCGACATGAACAAGGACGTGTCGGAGTACGACTACGTGTACATCAAGTTCTCGGGTGTGACGGGAAAGGTCAACTTCGGCATTGTCTACAGCGAGTGGCTGAAGAAAGAAGCATGGGGCGACTCCTTCTATCAGGATGTGGTCACGATCTCAGAGGAAGCTGGTGTCGTGGGCATCGCTCTTGAGAAGACGAAGACCTATGCCGTGGGCATCGACGGTGTCGACAACGAGTTCAAGGGCGACATCTATGCCAAGCACGTGCGCCAGTTGTTCGTGCAGGATCAGGGCGTTGCCTCTACCATTAAGGTGGAAGGCATCTGGTATGGCTCGAAGGAAGAGTTTGAGGAGATGAAGAATGCCAACACGCCGAACTATGGCGAACCGAAGGAGATTGCCTTTGATGAATATGGAAACATTCTGGCCAGCGAGTTCGAGGGCCTCTCTGATGAGGCGAAGATAGAGTTCACCATCCTTGTAGAGGGTGAGGCCACGAATGCCAACGGCTCCATCGTGGGCTGGGGCATTGGCAACATCAAGAGCCTGAAGGGCAGTGTGGATGTGGGCAACCTGAATCTGATGAAGGTGGGCGACAACGTCTACACCTACACGCTGAAGCAGCTGCGTGCCGCCTTGGAGGACGAGCCCGACCAGTACGACCGTCAGGGCCTCTATTGGAATGTGTGGAACCAGGGCAATGCCACCTGCTCGCGCAAGAGCGTTGTGGCTTACGACGTTGTGCAGGAAGGTGAGGCGCTGCTGCTCTACTTCGAGGAAGACGCTGCTGCCGGCACCCTCAATGGCAAGACCATCGAGAAGGGCGGCTTGAAGCTGTCGCTCATCGATGAGAGCGATAAGATGGCCATTGACGGCAACAATGCCTACTTCGGCACGGCCGATGGCTATCAGAAGTTCGAGAAGCGCCTGAAGAGCGGTGGCAAGTCGTCGTCGAAGAACGCGATGACGCTCACCGTTCCCGTTGCCGGCACGCTGAAGGTGTATGCCCGCACGGCCAGCTCAAGTGCTACCGACCGCACCGTTGTGCTCACGCAGAACGAGGAAGAGCTCTACAATGCCGTTGTTCAGGACGGCGATGCCATCGAGGTTCCCATGGGTGAGGAGCAGAAGGCCACGAAGGTCTATCCCGTCATCAGCGTTCCCGTTGAGGCAGGCGATGTAGCCGTGACCTATCCTGTTGGCGCCATCAACTTCTACGGCTTCGAGCTCGTGCCTGGCACGACGGCCATCGAGGCTGTGAGCGATGTGAAGCGCGCCCAGAGCAACGTGCGCTACAACCTTGCCGGTCAGCGTGTGGGTGCCTCCTACAAGGGCGTGGTCATCATGAATGGTAAGAAATATCTTGTACGCTAATGAAGAAGAAAACATTGACGGCAGTTGTCGTCGCAATGGCAATGATGCTGCTCGTGGGGTTCTCATCGTGCTCCACGAAGCAGCACGCTATCAACCAGTTGGAGAATTTCTCCTATGAGCTGCGCGACCATAGTTCACGCTACTCGGTGAACGATTGGCAGCGTGCAGGCGAGAAGTTCCTGAAGATACGCCAGAACATCTCGAAGCACGAGCTGGAGTACACACCCGAGGAGAAAGACCGCATCGGCAAGCTCGAAGGGAAGTGTGCCGGCTACATGGCCAAGGGCATGAAGGAAGGAGTGTTCGACAAGGTGAAGGCCTTCGGCAACGAGCTGAAGGGCATCCTCAAGGGCATCCTGAATGCGGTGACGGAGTAGGGCGCCTGCGGCGCCGTTGAATGCGCTTCGCGCGGGTAAATCCCTGGCTAGGGTAGGGGCAGACCCCCGTGTCTGCCCGAATATGTGCAGAAGATACGCTTCGCGTCTTTACAAAAACAAAAGAAAACACAAAAATACATGAGAAAACAACTGTTATTATAATAAAATAAATCAATGTTTTTTTATGTCCGTCTTGGTTTTCTTATGTTTTTTGAAGCGCCGCATTGCGGATAAGAATCGGGCAGACACGGGGGTCTGCCCCTACACGCACACAGCATTGAACAGCGCGCAGCGCATTGAACCGTCGCGTAGTGACATTGAACCGCTGCGCAGCAGCATAGTAGTCAGAATTCTAACTGTTATCTGTTCGAACTGTTCGCCTCCACAAAATAAGCCTGCTACCCAAACACGGGTGGCAGGCTTGTCTTTTGTTCTCCCCTCCCTTGGGGAGGGGCTGGAGGTAGGCTCCCCTCTTGGGTTGGGGGTAGGCTACTTACTTCTCCTTCAGCAGGTCGCGAATCTCAGTGAGCAGTTCCTCCTGGGTGGGTCCTGCGGGAGCTTCGGGAGCGGGCTCTTCCTTCTTAGCCATGAGCTTGTTGATGGCCTTCATCATCAGGAAGATACAGAAGGCGATGATCAGGAAGTCGATGACGTTCTGGATGAATGCGCCATACTTCAGCGTGGCACCGGCGAGCGGCTCACCACCCTCGACGGGGTTGGGCAGCATCACCTTGTAGGCCAGGCCCGACACGTCGATACCACCAGTGAGCATACCCACGAGCGGCATCAGCACGTCGTCGACGAGCGAGCTAACAATCTTACCAAAGGCACCGCCGATGATTACACCGACTGCCATGTCCATTACGTTGCCCTTCATGGCAAACTCCTTGAATTCTTTAATAAATCCCATAGTTTAAATGTTTAGAGTGTTAATATAGAATGGATGTCTTTGTTGCCGTCATTTTGTAATCTTCATTTAGCAATCCGACCACAGATGCGCCCGTTTTGTGATTTTTAATTATTTATCTCACTCTTTAATCATAATTAAGAGAGATTTCATGTGCAAATATAGAAATTTTTTTGTAACTTTGCGCTCGAAAAAAGAAAAAAATGCACTTTGTGTATGAAATTTCTTGATTTTTAGTCCGATTTCGGGCATGTTTCATGAAAATAGTCAAACAAATAGGTATAATTTTTTAACCCTTTTATAAAAATTAAAGTAAAATGACAAAAGTTGCTATTAACGGTTTTGGCCGTATTGGTCGCCTCGCATTCCGTCAGATGTTCGAGGCTGAAGGTTATGAAGTAGTTGCAATCAACGACTTGACAAGCCCGAAGATGCTTGCTCACCTGCTGAAGTATGACACCGCTCAGGGTGGCTTCGCTGGCAAGTTCGGTGAGGGTAAGCACACTGTTGACTGCACCGACAACTCTATCATCGTTGATGGTAAGGAGATCACCATCTATGCTGTTCCCAACGCTGCTGAGCTGCCTTGGGGCGAGCTGAACGTTGACGTTGTGCTCGAGTGCACAGGTTTCTACACCTCGAAGGAGAAGGCTTCTGCACACCTGAAGGCTGGTGCCAAGAAGGTTGTGATTTCTGCTCCCGCAGGCAACGATCTGCCCACCATCGTCTACAACGTGAACCACAAGACCCTGACTCCTGCCGACACCGTTATCTCGGCTGCTTCCTGCACCACCAACTGCCTGGCTCCCATGACGAAGGCTCTGAACGACTTCGCTCCCATCCAGAGCGGTATCATGACCACCGTACACGCTTACACTGGCGACCAGATGATTCTCGACGGTCCTCAGCGCAAGGGTGATGTTCAGCGTGCCCGTGCCGGTGCCCAGAACATCGTTCCTAACTCTACGGGTGCTGCCAAGGCTATCGGCCTGGTAATCCCCGAGCTGAACGGTAAGCTCATCGGTGCTGCCCAGCGCGTTCCCACTCCCACCGGTTCCACCACCATCCTGCACGCTGTTGTGAAGGGTGAGGTTGCCGTTGAGGACATCAACGCTGCTATGAAGGCTGCTGCCAACGAGAGCTTCGGCTACACCGAGGAGAAGCTCGTGTCGAGCGACATCATCGGCATGAAGTTCGGTTCGCTGTTCGATGCCAACCAGACCATGGTTAGCAAGATTGGCGACGGCAACTCGCTGGTTCAGGTTGTTGCTTGGTACGACAACGAGAACTCCTACACTTCTCAGATGGTTCGCACCATCAAGTACCTTGCTGAGCTGAAGTAATTGTCAGTTTAGACAAAGCAATTTCAACAATGGCCACGCGGTTTCCGTGTGGCCATTTTCTTGTATAATCAGATATTTTGACACATTATTCTTTTGAATAATCTTTACGAAATGTGTCAAAAAAGCGACTCCTGTAGGCTTCATTCTAGGAAAAGAAACCGCCATTTGAGTGCTGTTTTCATTGTTCAGAACTGTTCCTGACGATCAAAAGAAGACGCTCTCTTTATATAGAGCATTGTTCTAGACCTTGCAGAAGATAGCTCTGTACCTTACAGAGCAGTGCTTTGTATACCTATAGAGCATTGCTCCCGATGGTCTGGAGCATTGTTCCCTGTGCTCAAAAGCATTGCTCCCAGCCTTCAAAAGCATTGCTCTAGGCGTGTCAGAGCATTGCTCCCAGCGTGCGAAAGCAATGCTTTTGAGGTCTAAAAGGCATGCTTTAGCCGGGTAAAAGCATTGCTTTTGGCTATCTGAAGTATATGTTCAAAACACCTCGCGAGGTGCTTTGAAGTGTTAATTCGCGTAACTCTTTGAATCTCAAGCAGTTGCGTTATTTCCCGTTTTTCGCGCTATTTCGCCCCGAAGTCGGTTTTCTTCATAACAAAGCGATTCTCAGAGGGGTATTTCGAGTAAAAAATCTTGAAGAATGAATGCTGCCTTTGACAAGTTTTTTTTGTCGGGTTTGTTGTTGAGATGCAATCATGCGAATAGGCATAAGCGTGCAATTCCCGTTCCCAATCTATGAAACTCTTCGCAACAAAAATGCTTTTTCGTTTTGCGGGACGGCATTTTTTTCGTAATTTTGTGGGCGAATAACTATCTTATAATCGAGTATAATGAAAAAGTTTTTATTACTTCTCATGATGGTTTTATGCGGGACTATTGCCATGTGGTCGAAGCAGAATCCAGTGAAAGGCTATATCATCACAAACAATGGCGACACGATAAGCGGAACCATCGACTATCAGACGCGTGGAAAGATGGCACGTGCCTGCCATTTCCAGCCTGATGGCGAAATGTCCTACGTCACCTATCAGCCTGGTCAGATAGCCGGTTTCCGCCTGATGGACGATGGAATCTTCTTCGTCACAAGGACGTTTCCCGTCGATGGGGAGGAGCAGACCATTTTTGCCGAATATTTGCTGCAAGGTGGAGTGAGCCTCTACCGCTACGAGGACACATGGACTAATGCCCAGTACTACCTTGTCGATCAATCTGGTAAGGTGGCTTTGGTGAAAGATCCGGGTGACCTCTCGGCGTATACGCCTGCGGATGCCGCGATCAAGCGCGAGCAGGCATTGCTGCCAGCTATGCACATGCTGAAGAAAAGCGACAAGGCGCTCAAGCAGTTGCAGGTTGGCACGATCTCAGCCAACAAGCTGCTTACTATAACGCGTGACTACAATAATGAGTTTTGTCAGGAAGACGGCGACTGCGTTGAGTTTCAGTACAACGCCAGAAAGTCGTCAACCTCCACTCCCCATTTCCGTATTCAGGCCGGTTACATGCTGGCCCGTCATCAGCTGGAAAACGAGGAAACGAAGAATTTTGTCATTCCCCGCGTGGGCTTGGGTTGCGACTTTGAGTTTAAACGTGTACGTCCGGGCTTCTCCCTGCAGACCATGTTGCTTTTCAGTATGTGGAAGTGGTCGAAGTCCGACAGTGACTTCAAGGATAATATGTATCTCGTCCTGAACGTCGGACCTTCTTACGTGTTTCATCCAGAAAAGCGCGTCAGCCCCTATGTCAGAGGAGGTCTCATCAATTACTATGCCTTCATGCCATTCGGACTCTATGCCGGTGGCGGTGTAGATTTCAAGGTGGGAAAGCAGCATTTCAGGGCAGGCGTGAATGCCGACTACTTTAAGTTCTTGAAATTCCTCTTACCTGACGAACAAGATGGATACACGTCCGTTTCACTTGATCTTGACATACTCTTATAACTTCTTTCTCCCATTTCAGTTGACCAATTGCTAAACGATGCAGAAGATGATCACCATACTCGGCCCGACAGCCAGCGGCAAGACGTCGCTGGCGGCGGCATTGGCCTACCGGCTGCACCTCGAGGGGCAGGAGGCAGAAATCCTGAGCGGCGACTCGCGGCAGGTGTATCGTGGTATGACCATCGGCACGGGCAAGGACCTCGACGACTATGTCGTTGACGGCTACCATGTGCCCTATCATCTCATCGACATCTGTGAGCCTGGTACGAAGTACAACCTCTTCCAATACCAGCAGGACTTCCACAAGGCCTACGTGCAGATACGGAGTAGGGGAGCGCTGCCCATCCTCTGTGGCGGTACGGGGCTCTACATAGAGTCTGTGCTGAAGGGCTATCAGCTGTCACCCGTGCCGCAGAACCCTGCCTTGCGCGACGAGCTGGAAGGTCGCTCGCTGGAGGAGCTCACGCAGATGCTCATCGGCCTGAAGCGGCAGACGGGCTCGAACATGCACAACCAGACGGATGTGGACACCGCCCAACGGGCCATCCGCGCCATCGAGATAGAGACCTACAATCTGGAGCATCCCACGGAGCTTCGCGCGCTGCCTGCCGTCCCTAGTATTATAATAGGTGTAAGCATCGATCGTGAGGCACGCCGTGAGAAGATAACCCGTCGTCTGCGCCAGCGACTCGACGAAGGCATGGTCGACGAGATTCGAGGGCTGCTCGCACGAGGCATTCCGGCAGAAGACCTCATGTACTACGGCCTGGAGTATAAGTTCATCACGGAATATGCCATCGGGCAGACCTCTTTCGACGAGATGTTCCGCCAGCTGGAGATTGCCATCCACCAGTTTGCCAAGCGGCAGATGACGTGGTTCCGTGGTATGGAGCGGCGCGGCTTCACCATTCATTGGGTCGACGCCTTGTTGCCCATGGAGCAGAAAGTGGAATTCGTGAGGAAGGTGTGTAGAGGGGCATAAAGGGAAGAAAAGGGGAGAAAAGGGGAGAAAGGGCATAAAGGGGACGAATGCTCTGTTGCTAACGGTAGGGGCAGACCCCCGTGTCTGCCCGCGCAATTTGGGCGTATGGGCATAGGTTGTTCTTTATGATTCGGGCAGACACAGGGGGCTGCCCCTACGCGAGGCGCTACAGGCAATAAACGTCCATAATAACCCTGCATTCTTTCCCCGCTTCGCTCTGAAAGCGTCTCCTACGTCGCCGAGCGATAGCCGCCCCTTATCAAGGGGCTCTAAATCTCCCCCTTTATTCCCTTTCACTCCCCTTTAAACTCTTAAAAAACAAACATTCATCGCCAAAAGTTTTGTCGTTTGAAGAAAAACGATTATTTTTGCAAAATAAACGATACTGACCAACAATATGAACGAAGAGAAGTGGGGAATACTCTATTGTCCGAAGTCGGGCTATTGGAGCTCGCCGAAGAAACGGTGGGAGAAGATTGAGCGGTGCCTGCAGGCTGAGGGCATCGACTACGACTACGTGCAGAGCGAGAACTCGGGCAGCGTAGACCGCCTGGTGAAAATGCTTATCTCCAACGGCTATAAGACCATCGTCATCGTGGGAGGCGACTCGGCATTGAACGATGCCGTGAACTGCCTGATGCAGATTGACCAGCAGAAGCGCGAGGAGATTGTGCTGGGTGTGGTGCCCAATGGCATGATGAACGACTTCGCTCACTTCTGGGAGTTCGACGAGGACAACGTGGAGCAGACCATCGGCTGGCTGAAGCAACGCCGCATCCGCAAGATCGACCTGGGCTGCATTCGCTACGTCAGCAAGCAGGGCGACCATTGCCGCCGCTACTTCCTGAACTGCATCAACATCGGACTCGTGGCAACCATCATGAACCTGCGCCGCCAGACGCGCCACTACTTCGGCTCGCGCACGCTGTCGTTCCTCTTCTCGTTCATCCTGATGATCTTCCAGCGACTGGAGTACAAGATGCACCTGAAGATCAATACTGACGAGGTGAAGCGCAAGGTGATGACCGTCTGCATTGGCAACGCCCTCGGCTACGGCCAGACACCCAATGCCGTGCCCTACAACGGACAGCTCGACGTCTCGGTGGTCTACCACCCTGAGATGACGCAGCTCTTCGAGGGCATCTATCTCTTCGTGCGAGGTAAGTTCCTCAACCACCGCTCCGTGCATCCCTATCGCACGCAGAAGGTGGAAGTCCTGCAAGCCGACCATGCAATGGTGGGCATCGACGGCCGCATGATGAACACCCCTGTTGGTGCGTTCACCGTCAGCGTTGAGCAGGAGGTAATTAACTTCCTCATACCCTGCTAACGGCATAAAATGGGCACTTTCTCTAGGGAAAGTGCTTTTTTTTATGAAAAAATTTGGCAGTAAAGTGAAAAAACCGTACCTTTGAAGGGAATTATCGAAATGACTTGCATCGCAAAGGTGCAACGAAATTGAACCTACAATTATCATCAACCTAAATACCAAGAGCTAACATGAGTTATCTGAGATTTGAAAAAGCTCTGATGACAAACCTGCAGGATTCGCTGCCGAAGGAGTTGCTACGCACCAACCGTTCGGGCGCTTATTCGTGCTCGACGATTGTGGATTGCAACATCCGCAAGTATCACGGTCTGCTCGTCGTACCTGTTCCTGAACTCGACGACGAAAACCACGTGTTGCTGTCGTCGCTCGACTGCACCGTCGTTCAGCATGGCGCCGAGTTCAACCTGGGTTTGCATAAGTATCAGGGCAACAACTACAGTCCGAAGGGTCACAAGTACATTCGCGAGTTTGACTGTGACAAGATTCCAACTACCATCTACCGCGTCGGCGGCGTGATTCTGAAGAAGGAGTTCCTTTTCCAGAACTACGAGGACCGCATCCTCATCCGCTACACCCTCGAAGATGCCCACTCGGCCACAACGCTGCGCTTCCGCCCGTTCCTGGCTTTCAGAAGCGTGCGCCAGTTCACACACGAGAACTCCGTGGCTTCGCGCGAGTATCATCTGGTGGACAATGGTATCAAGACCTGTATGTATGCCGGCTACCCCGACCTCTACATGCAGTTCTCGAAGAAGAACGAGTTCATCTTCCAGCCCGACTGGTATCGTGGCGTGGAGTATCCGAAGGAGCAGGAGCGCGGCTACGCCTCCAATGAGGACCTCTACGTGCCCGGCTATTTTGAGATGCCTATCAGAAAGGGCGAGAGCATCGTCTTTGCCGCTTCGACGAGTGAGGTGAAGACCTCGCGTCTGAAGAAACTCTTCGACGAGGAGGTGAGCTATCGTCCGCCGCGCGACAACTTCTTCCATTGCCTCGTGAATGCTGCCCACCAGTTCCACGTTCGCGTAAAGCGCGAGGATGGTGAGAAGGAAGTGTGGTCGTCGACCTTGGCTCCCTCGAAGGAATACTACTCCAACGACGACCGCTATCTGCTGGCTGGCTATCCTTGGTTCAAGTGCCGTGCCCGCGACACGTTCATCTCGCTGCCGGGTCTGACGCTGAGCATTGCCGAAGACGAATACTTCGAGCTTGTGATGCGTACCGCCGAGCGTGGACTGCGCGAGTTCATGGAGGACAAACCCCTCTCAGTGAAGATCTACGAGATTGAGAAGCCCGACGTACCCCTCTGGGCAGTATGGGCCATTCAGCAATATGCCAAGAAGCTCGGCAAGCAGCGTTGCAAGGAAATGTATGGCAAGCTGTTGCGCGACATTGTGACGTTCATCGAGGACAACAAGCATCCGAACATGACGCTCGACGACAACGGACTCGTGCGCATCGACGGCCGCGACGTGGCTATGACGTGGATGAACTCTACGGCCAACGGTCGCCCAGTGGTGCCTCGTACGGGCTATGTGGTGGAAATCAACGCTCTCTGGTACAACGCCCTGCGCTTCACCGCTTCGCTAGCTCGCGACGACCAGAACGAACAGGATGCCCTGCACCTCGAGGAAATGGCCGAGAAGTGCAAGCAGTCGTTCGTCGACACTTTCTTGAACGAATACGGCTATCTGCTTGACTATGTGGATGGTAACACGATGGATTGGAGCGTTCGCCCGAACATGATCTTCGCCGTCGCACTCGACTACTCGCCGCTCAACCAGCAGCAGATGAAGAGTGTGCTCGACGTCTGCACACGCGAACTGCTCACCCCGAAGGGACTGCGCTCGCTCTCGCCGAAGAGCGGCGGCTACAACCCCATCTACGTGGGTCCGCAGACACAACGCGACTACGCCTACCATCAGGGAACGGCGTGGCCTTGGCTGGGCGGCTTCTACATGGAGGCTTGCCTGAAACTCTATAAGCGCACCCGCCTGAGCTTCATCGAGCGCCAGATGGTGGGATATGAGGACGAGATGGCGTACCACTGCCTCGGCACGATTTCGGAACTCTTCGACGGTAACCCGCCCTTCCACGGACGCGGCGCTATGTCGTTTGCCATGAATGTGGCCGAAATCCTGCGTACGCTTGAACTGCTTGAACGTTATAAATATTAAATAAGGAGGACCTTGATATGAGAGTACTAATGTTTGGATGGGAGTATCC
>JAEEGI010001650.1_pt1 | contig 55414 bp, 57 predicted proteins | sample 8958751 | NCBI WGS metagenome assembly JAEEGI01 (sample SAMN16246545, study PRJNA631951) | gut metagenome | biome: gut microbiome; feature: rumen; material: KS-attached | host: Bos | place: Iran: Karaj | collected 2018-10
TGAGGACAATACTCTTATCTACGGAAATCTTCAGGATGAGAGCTATTTTGAAAAATACAGAGACAAGATAAAGGACTGGCTCAAGGTTAAGCCCGAGGCCGAGTCGTACGAGTATACAAGCGATGACCTCTGCATTATCAACATAAGAGGCGGCGAGTATACAAATCATCCCGAGCTCTATCTTGACAGGAAATACTTCTTAAATGCGATAGAGCATATGAAGAAGATAAATCCGAATATGAGATTCATGGTGGTCACGGAAGATGAGGAGGCCGCAAGAAAAGTGCTTCCCGAGTACGAATGCCATCATTTTGATATGGGAAAAGATTATGTGACTTTAAAGAATGCAAGATATCTGATTTTATCGAATTCATCTTTTTCAATAATGCCGGTTCTTTCAAGCACTGAGCTTAAGTATGCGATAGCGCCGAAGTACTGGGCGAGACATAATATCTCGGATGGTTTCTGGTCTTCCGAACAGAATATATACAGTTTTCTTCACTATCAGGACAAAAAAGGCCGTATATTTGAGGCTGACGAGTGCCGAAGAGAACTTGAAGAATATAAAAAGAGATCGAGACTCTATGCGCGTAGAAATATAAAGCCCGGCAAGATAAGGCTCTTTTGCCAGATAATCAGAAGAAAGAGCTTGTACGGTGTCTTTTACATAAAGAAGATCGTAAGAAGTCTTGAGAAAAGAGTCGGAATAATCAAGAGATATCAGTATTGATAAAGTCTTGATGAAATAAACAGAGGAACAAAATGGAAAAGAAGATTAAACTCCCTCAGGTTACGCTCTGTGCCATGACGAGTGTCAACGTCTACGAGACGGTGCAGGCGCTTAAATACAGCATGAGGGAAATCGAGTTTGGTGATGTTGTTCTGGTATCGGATAAAAAACCTTTTTATCTGCCGAAAAATATCAGATTCAGCCATACTTCAAAGCTCGACAGCATTGATAAATTCAATTACAAAATGGTCTACGAGCTTAAAAACCACATAAATACTGATTTTGTGCTGCTTGTACATGCGGACGGATTTGTTATTCATCCCGAGAACTGGAAGGATGAGTTTCTTGAGTATGATTACATCGGTTCGCCCTGGCCGCTTCCGAAGAACGATTATGCATACAGGGACAGCAAGGGCACGATATGCAGAGTCGGAAACAGCGTCTCCATAAGGTCTAAGAGACTTTTGGAATTCCCTTCCAAGTATAACCTTAAGTGGGAAAGAGTTGACGACGGATTCTACAACGAAGATATTTTTATCTGCTGTCATTCCAAGAATGCGATGGAGGAAAAGGGCTTTAAGTGGGCACCTTTTGAACTTGCGATCACATTCGGAAGAGAGCATCCGTTACCTGAAAATAAGGGTATAGAGCCGTTTATTTTCCATAAGTGGTGGGGAGAAAATGCGGATTATCCAAGATTTTACAGCCCAAAGAAACGCTTTAAGATGGCGGTTAGACCATTTCTTTTTTGGAGAAAGACAAAGAAGTGGAAAGAGGAGCATAATATCACATGATCTTTTCAATCATAGTTCCTGTGTGCAACGGCGAGAAGTATATCCGTGAGGCGGTTGATTCTGCGCTTGCACAAAAAGTAAATAGCGAGGATATGTTTGAGATCATTCTTTCCGAGAACGGTTCGAGCGATAGAACTCCTGAAATATGCGATGAGTACGCCGCTACAAATGATAATGTTTCGGTAATTCACAAGGGAAAAATCGGACTTTATCAGGCGAGGCAGGAGGGAATAAAGGTCAGTAAGGGCGATTATATCCTTGCTCTTGATGCCGATGACAAGCTCGTTCCCGGAATGTTGTCAAAGCTTGCAGGTCTTATCAGGGATTATGAGAAAAAAGGAAATATTCCCGAGCTGATTTTTTTCAATGCGACGGAACTTGACGGAGATAACACGAGGCTAAAAGATTTTTCTTTTACAAACGGAAAAATATACAGCGGTGATGAGAAGAGTGCCTTTAAAGAGCTTGTATTAAAGGGTGACTATCTGAATGCTATGTGGATAAAGTGTATTCACAAAAGCATTGCGTTTATAGATACCGAGAGGATAGGTCTTAACTACGGCGAAGACCTTCTGCAGACTGCGGAGTACGTGGACAGAGCCGAAGGGATAGCCTACTTGGATGAAATCCTGTATTATTACAGAAGAAACGAGCAGAGTCTTACTGCAAGCTACAACAGGGCATTTCTTGATAACCAGAAGATTGTCTGGGGAGAAGTGGACAGATTGGGGAATAAATGGGGGCTTAACGATCTCTTTGATATCCTTGATAAGAGAAAAAGTCTTACCTGTGCCATTGCGGTAGCCAAGATTATTTATTCGGGGCTTTCGTACAGGCAGAAGAGGGTGAAGCTTTCAGAATTGTTCCATGATGATTTTTATAAAAAATATTATGCTGAGACTCTTCCGGCTTTTGCTCCCGAAGAAGACACCCATGTGCATGGGCTTATGATATCGGATGAGGGTAAAGCGCTTTACAGAGAGGCTTTTGTTAGTACCGTTAAGACTGCGGTCAAGAAGATTATAGGCAGGGCATAACAGATGGTTTATGATTTAATACCATTTTTCAACGAACTTGATATATTGAAGCTAAGGCTCGGAATCCTTGATAAGTACGTGGATAAATTCATTATTGAAGAGGCTACGGTGACTTTTTCGGGAGAGCCCAAGGAACTTTGTTTTGATAAGAACAGAGAGCTTTTTAAGGAGTATCTTCACAAGATAGTTTATATAACGGTTGATGATACACCTATGGATATCTCAACGCATGAAAGAGATTATTATCAAAAGAACTGCTTAAAGCGCGGACTTGAAGAAGTGGGCGCGACGGCAGACGATGTGCTTATCTTCGGAGATGTCGATGAGATACCGAATCCGTCCGTTCTTGAGAATATTATCGCAAGCTTTGACAAGAATAAGGTATATCATTTGGCTCAGAGAAACTTCTATGTCTATATGAACATGGAAGAGAAGTCGGGAAAACTTTTGTCCATAACGGGAGAGTTTCCGGAGATAGCTGAAAAAGACAGAAAGTGGCTTGGAACCAAGATCACGTCACTTGATAATATCCCTAAGGAAGGGATTGTAAGGCTTCGCGATATCATCCCCGTAACTGATGAGAGGTCGGTGCGAGTTGCGGACGGCGGATGGCATTTCGGATATATGGGCGGATACAAAGAGACCAATCCCGCAAAGAGGATAGGAATCAAGGTAAAGGCTGCCGCACATCAGGAACACAATGACAAAGAGGTTCTTGCGGAGACCATGGACCATCTGGTTCTCGGACAGGATATTTTCGGAAGAGCTGCGAAGTTTGAAAGAGGCGAGATAGACGATTCATATCCTGCGTATCTTCTTGAGCATGCAGATGAATACGGACATCTTGTCATGCCCCGGATAACTGCCGCATCGAAGCTTTATCATTATCTTGATATTACGGCGGGAAGATTTATGAGAAAAGCTTTTCGCAAGATAAAAAGAATTCTTAGCAGGTAGATAACATGAACTTTTTAAGTGAAGAAAAAAAGGCTAAACTTAGTGAAGTTTTATTTTACGTTGCGCTTACCATAGAGCTTGGTATAATGCTTTTGGAAAAGTCTGTTATTCATATGTACAGTTATCAGAGCTATGTATATCGGCTGACTTTTCTTATGACACTTATTGCGGTGCTTTTATTAAAGCATGACAAAAAAGAGTGGATAATAATAGGCGCTGTATGTGCTTTTACTTTTATAAGTTACAGAATCTCGGGAAAAAACGATCTGCTCAGATATGCGGTATTTATGATGGCCGCAAGGGATATCGACATTAAAAAGGCGATGAAGTACATCTTGTATGTTTCGGCAGCAGGATATTTTCTGATCGCATTTTTGTCCGTGATGGGAAAGCTTGGAGTTACGGCTCAGCCGCCGCATGATTACGGAAGAGGCGTCGTGGAGATGCGGTATGAGCTTGGCTTTGGCCATCCCAACACTTTTTACGGAAGTGTGTATGCGTTTGTGCTTCTTTGGATGTGGATTTACGGGGAAGCCGCTACTTTGAGAGAGTGGCTGCTTGTCTTTACTCTTAATTTTATGTCATGTGTTATTTCGGCAAGCAGAACAGGTATGCTGATAAGTTTTATGACATTTGGCATCGGCTTTTTGGCAAGGTATTGCAAGAAAATCGGAGAAAGTAAGATTGTATATATACTTACGGCACTTGTCACACCTGTTTTTTGTGTCGCTTTTTCCGTGTGGTCGGCTATTGTAAGTAAAGTGCCACGTTATGAGTTTGAGCATAAACATTATAAGTTTATCGAATGGATCGATTCAAAGCTGAATAACAGGATACATGACCTGTACAGAGAGACCGAGAAACATGCCGGTTCTATTTGGACATGGAAGCTTTTTTCCGACGGAAGTAGCGAAGAGACATTTGATATGGGCTGGGTAAGGATTTTTTACTGGTACGGAATAATTCCGGCAATTGTTATCGCGGCACTTATTGTTTTGATCATATATATTTGTTATAAGAAAAAAGATATTTGGACTTTGGTAATAATCTTATCGCTTTCAGTCTACACGATCGTGGAAGCGACATTTGTGTCGGAATACATTGGCAGGTTGTTTATTCTTCCCGTGATAGGAGCGTATCTTGGGGAGTTTGTAAGTAGAAAAAAGGATGGAGAATGTCTGAAAAGTTAAGGAAAAAGATTTTTTATATACTGATGGCGGCAGCCTTCTTGTCGGTGCTTATTTATGCGTTTCTTACTCCGAATATGTCGGATGATCTTAATTATGGAAGAGACGTGGCGGAGGCTGAGAGTTTTTTTGATCTCTTTAAGCAGGAATATGAGCACTATATGAATCACGGCGGTAGAAGTGTCGCGCATTTTATTCTGAGAGTATTTTTGTTTATGGGGACCAAGAGCGTGTTTAATGTGGTCTCTGCAGTTGTATTTACGATTCTTACTTTACTCATATATGCAAATGTTGATATGAGAAGAAAGTATGATATAAGAGTTTATGCGGTAGTTTTAGGGTTTTTATGGCTGCTTGATCCTACGATCAGCCAGACTGTATTTTGGGAAGACGGCGCCTGCAACTACTTGTTTACAACAACTATCCTGTTGGGATTTATGACTTATTTCAGAAAATGTATGATTGCTGAAAAGAAGAACAATTTGGCTTTGATGATCGTATTTTCTGTCTGGGGAATCCTGTCGGGATGGTGCAATGAGAATACTTCAGGTGGAGTTATTCTGTTTTTGCTCGTACTGCTTTATCTTAAATGGAGAGAAAAAAAGAGCTTATCTTTCATCAAAACATGGATGATATGCGGGCTGATAGGAAGTTGCACAGGTTTTTTAATAATGTTCTTATCACCCTCTAATTTTACGAGGGGAAGTGATGCGGCAAGTAAGGAGGCTCACTCAGGCCTACTTGGCATCATGGCGAGATTTTTAAAGATAATCTTAAATATAAAAGAAAATTATATTGTTCTTACACTTATGTTTGTGGTTCTTTTGGTACTTATACGAAGTATCTGTGCTTCAAAAGAAAAATATTCAGAAGTATCAGGTTTTATGAAGGTTATGGGATTTATAGCTCTCATTTCGGCGCTGGCACTTATCGCGGTTCCGGAAGGCCCGCAGCTGAGAGCTTACTATGGCGCAAGTATTTTCCTTATGATCGCTGTTATCAACGGTATTGCAGTTGTTGGAAATATGGCAAATCTTACGGTATCAGCCGAGGACAGTTTACTTGAGAAGTTAATTCAGGGACTATATACTTCAGCAGTCGTTGTTATGGGAATCTGGCTTTCTTTTGTATATATTGAGCAGGGAGCGCTTGTTGCCCGTGTAAACAGAGAGTACAAAGAAAGATATGATTATCTTGAAAGACAGGCTGCAGCAGGTGTTGAGGACGTTGAAGTGCCTATGCTCCGACCGCAGTGGTATAGCAAATATACGGATATGGCATATGAATGCGATATAGTGGAAGGATGGGTTGGAAACGAAGAGGATCCCCGCTATGGTGATTATTATGTAAACAGAAATGTTTATTGTGAACAATATGGATTTGACAGTCTTACCGGAGTTGAAAGGGAAGGCTGGACAGAATATTAAGGTAGGAGTCGTGACATCGAATGTAGGATTCCCGTAGTTTTTTGTTTGTTGTAACATGGAGAAAGTTTTGAACACAGAAATACTCGTTAGCATCATAATCCCTGTATATCAGGCGCAGGACACGCTCAGAGAGTGCGTCTTGTCTTGTGTTACCCAAAAAGGGATTGAAGGTGATGCTTTTGAGGTTATTCTTGTTGATGACGGTTCCAAAGACGAGAGTGCGAAGATTGCCGACGAGCTTGCCGAAAAGTACGGGCAGGATAAGATAAAGGTCAAACATATTAAGAACAGAGGCGTTTCCGGAGCAAGAAATATCGGTCTTGAGATGGCGACAGGAAAATATGTGTCTTTTGTTGACGCAGATGATACAATATCTGAGGATTGTATTGCAAATATGCTCAAACATGCAGACGAAGATACGGTTTTGACTGACGGAAGTGCTGATATTGATTCGCCGTATGTGTTAAGCGGTTATCAGTATATTGAAGATTTTACGCTTGAGAGTAACACGCATGTGTGGGGAAAGCTCTTTTTACGAAAAAGGCTTTCGGAAGAACATATCATTTTTAAAGAGGGGCTCACTATCGGAGAAGATCTGCTTTTTTTACTTGATGTGGCACTTTCCGAAGGTAAGAAAAAAGGCGTAAAAGTTGTTCCGGCAGGCCGTGATGATTACAGATATTCGGACAATGAGAACGGAGCAATGAAGGCTTCATTTAAAGCAAGTTTTCTTGACCAGCTTACGTGCTGGGAAGAGGCAGAAGCTAAGCTCAAAGAGGTCTATGAGTTTATCTCCGTTTATTCTTTTGTTAAAGTTGCTGTTTCACAGATACTTACGGCTTTGCTGGTAATTGGTAAAGTAGCCGTCGTTCCCGATGATGAAAAAGACAATGATCTTGCGCGTGAGGCAGTCAAGGCTGCGGGAGACAGGATCAGGCACGCTTTGAAGACAAGAGGAGCATTTGCCGCATTGTCTTTTGGACATAAGATAAAAGTTATTGTATTTAAGATCAGTCCTAAACTTTATGTAAAGATGTATGCAAGATATAAGGACAGGTGAATATATATGAATATTGATTTTAACAGACCGATAATTTTATATATGCACGCAGGTTCGGGGAACCATGGTTGTGAGGCGATAGCCAATACTACAGTTAAGTATATTGCCGAGCAGAGAGAGAAGACCGGAGCTGAGGAGGACCTTCCGCTTATTCTTGTAACCAACAGTGCAGCCGAGGATAGAAAATATTCACTCGGAATTCTTGAAAAAAAGGGGCTTTGCACTATTGTTGAAGAAAGACATATAGACAGACACTTTATTCCTCATGTAATCTACTATTTGTGGAGACTTGTCACAAGGGATAAGCAGTCTTTTTTGCGATACAGATATAAGGACGCGTTTAAAGAGTTTGACAATGCTGTCGGAAAGGCCAATAAGAGAAAAGGCGAGAAACCGCTTGCCATCTCGATAGGCGGAGATAATTATTGCTATAAGAGTCTGGTGCCGGATCTTATATTGGCTCACAAAGTCTTTATAAGAAGAGGGTTCGAGACGATTCTGTGGGGATGCTCCATTGAGCCTAAGTCCCTCAAGGATAAGAAGCTTGTAAAAGATCTGGCGGCATATGATCTGATCTATGCACGAGAGTCGATTACTTACGACGCGCTTGTCGATGCAGGATTTAATAAGGATAAACTTATTTTTGAAAAAGATCCCGCATTTATGCTTGATACGGCAAAGGTTCCGGGAATCAACGGTTTTCTTCCCGGTAACACTGTCGGAATAAACTTAAGTCCGATGGTTCAGAATCTTGAGAAGACGCCCGGTATCACTATGAAGAACTACAGTAATTTTATTGAGTTCATTCTTAGAAATACTCATCAGAATATTGCGCTGATCCCGCATGTTGTGTGGAAAAACAACGATGACAGAAAGCCGCTTAACGAGCTTTATGAGATACATAAGTACACGGGAAGAGTTGTTATGCTTGCAGACATGCCGGCAGAGAAGCTGAAAGGCTATATTTCCAAATGTAGTTTTTTTGTCGGAGCAAGGACTCACAGTACGATAGCGGCATACAGTAGCAATGTTCCTACTCTTGTTATAGGATATTCGGTAAAGAGTAAAGGAATTGCCAAAGATCTGTTCGGAACATACAAGGAGTATGTTCTTCCGGTACAGAAACTTGCAAGCGAAAACGCGCTTGTTGACGCATATATGCGTATTATGAAAAAGCAAAATACAGAAGCAGAGGCACAAGGAGGAATACAATGATCATAATTCAGATTGCGGGCGGTTTGGGAAACCAAATGCAGCAATATGCGCTATATAGAAAACTCCTCAGTCTCGGAAAAGAAGTTAAACTGGATATTTCCTGGTTTAGTGAGGAAGTACAGAAGAAGATGCTTGCTCCAAGAGAGTTTGAGCTTCCTCTTTTCAAAGATCTTCCTTTTGAAGTCTGTACCGATGAAGAAAGAGACAGATTTTTAAAGCAGAATCTTTTTTCTGCGATCAAGGGAAAAATAACCAAGAAACTTGGACTTACTGCATCTTCAAATCCAAATGTATTTGTTGAGACAAAGATGTACCACCCCGAGATATTTGAGTTTGAAGATAAGTATATTACAGGATATTTCTTATGTCAGAAGTATTATGAAGATATCATGGATGAACTGCGCGAGCTCTTTGTATTCCCGCCTCACAGGGATTCGGATCTTGCAATGAGAAACAGGATCATTTCAGAGAAGATGGAGAGATTTCCTTCTGTCAGTGTACATCTTAGAAGAGGAGATTATCTCGATCCCGCAAATGTAAATATTCTTGGAAATATCGCTTCGGATGATTACTACAAGAATGCAATGGATTATTTTTTGAAAAAAGATCCCGAGACGCATTTCTATATCTTTACAAGCGATCACGACTATGCGAGAGAGCATTACGGCGATATCTCAAGATATACCATCGTTGAATGGAACAACGGCAAGGACAGTATTCAGGATCTGATGCTTATGAGTCATTGTAGGGGCAATATCTGCGCGAATTCAACCTTCAGCTTCTGGGGGGCAAGACTCAACAAGAGACCGGATCATGAGGTCATCAGAACATACAAGATGAGAAACAATCAGCCGATAGATCCTGAGACAATGCATGACTATTGGAAGAATTGGATTCTCATGGACAATAAAGGAAATATAGTTTAATGGGAAGAGTTCAGGCGGCGAAAAAGAATATTTTGTTTGGGTACGTAGGGCAAGTTGTGTCTATAATCATGACCTATGTTTTACGTACATTTTTCATCCTGAAAATCGGTAAAGAACTGCTTGGCGTAAACAGTTTATATGCCAATGTTTTACAGCTGCTTAATATGGCTGATATGGGCATAGGAACGGCTCTTAATTTCAGTCTCTACGGACCTGTTGCCAGAGGCGAAAAAGAAAAAATCAAGTCTTACATGCAGTTTTATAAAAAGGCATATAACTATATAGCTGTTGCTGTGTGTGTTATTGGACTTCTTTTGGTTCCTTTTCTCAAACGTCTGGTAAATCTGCCGGAAGACTTTGTAATTACAGAGAGAGAGCTTGTTCTTTATTATCTGATATTTCTTTTTAATACTGTTAGTTCTTACTTTGTTGCATATAAGTATAGTCTTGTTAATGCGGAGCAGAAGAATTATGTTCAGACAAATGTAATTACTTTCACCAAGATAATAACTGTATGCTTTCAGCTCATTGTGGTTCTTGCTACCGGCAATTTCTATCTTTATCTTATTACAGATGCGGTAGTACAGTTGATACAAAAGATATTTGTCTCAAAGTATCTTGATAATATGTATCCATATCTTAAGGAAAAGAATATCGAGAAACTGTCTAAAGACGAAGAGGGCGAAGTTTGGACCAAAACTAAGGCCCTTGTGTTTCATAGAGTCGGAGATGCGTTCAGGCTTCAAACAGATCAGCTTATCATATCACCTTTGCTGGGAACAGTTATGTCAGCTGTGGTTGATAATTATAATCAGATAATTGTTCAGATTTCAAATTTTGTAAATATCATTTTTAATTCCGTAATATCAAGTTTTGGTAATTTGATAGCAACAGAAGATAAGTCAAGACAGTACAGTATGTTCAAGGTTTATAGATTTTTTGCTTCGTGGGTTTATGGTTTTTCTGCTACCGGATTTATGCTTCTTATTTCTCCGCTGGTAAATATATGGCTCATTAAGACGGGGAATGCGACTTCTGAAAATATTGGTGAATGGATGCTTCCCGGAGTGGCTGTTTTTCTGATTCTAACAGATTATTATTTTAAGGGCGAAAGAACTGTCCTTTCGAATTATAAGACGGCGGCAGGTGTATTTGAACAGGATAAGTATCTTGCTCTGATTCAGGGAATCGTTAACCTGATACTGTCGATTTGGCTTGTTCAGACACCGCTTGGCATTTCGGGTATATATGTGGGAACAGTAGTGTCAGGTCTTATTGCCAATATGACTAAGCCTGTTATTATTTACAGAGCATGTTTTGATATGAGCGCTGTTAACTATTATATTGATTCGTTTAAGTATCTGGCATCAATGGCAGTTGTAATGGGGATATGTTATTTTATCAGGCAACTTGTAATGCCTGAGCCTACGATACTTGGATTTGCAGCAATGGTAGTTATTATTACCGTTGTATTTAACGGAGTATATTTTCTTTTATACGGAAGAAGTGAAGAATTCAGATATCTTTGTGGAAAACTCAAGGACAGAAAGGCGTAATTGTGGACAACTCTGCATATTATGAAGTGGTCGGAAAGACCGTAGAACAGCTTAATAATATTATGAATGTCAGCCTTTCGGACAGGGTGAAAGATGCTGTAAAAAAGGCACTTGGTAGAAGCGTGCGGACAAAAGATCCGTTCTTTTGGCATGCGGGGATGCTTATGGTAGGGCTTGTTTCGGCGCTTGAGTGTCTCGATAAAGATGAAGACGCTAAGGAAATTAGCGATAAGATCAAGGCTTCTCTTGAAAGCCATGTGGATCTGTGGCTTAGGAAGACGGGCGGTAAAGTAAGCTTTGTAGATGATGCGCTTGCGGGATTTGCGCTTATTAAGGCTTATGAGATAACAGGAAATGAGAAATATAAGAAAGCGGCAGATGCAGTCAGTTCGTATTTGAAGAATGCGGGAAGAGATGCGGAAGGCGCGATTCTTTATAACTCCGGAAGAAGCGGAAATGTCTTTGCTGACGGAATCGGGCAGGTTTCCATGTTTATGGCGGCTTGTGATGATAAGGCATTTGACAGCAACGAGCAGCTGAGACTTTTTTTAAAAAACGGAATGGACGAAGCGAGCGGACTTTGCTATCACGGCTATGAACTAAGGAAAGATGCCGACGTCAACGGAACTTCTAAGAATTGTTATGTTTCTGAGAAAAAAGGAATTCTTTGCTGGGGAAGAGCGTTTGGCTGGCTTATCATGGGTGCGAGTGTAAATGCTTCTTTGGGCAAAGCAAATGAAGAGTCCCTGAAATATTTTACAGATATGTGCGAGGCGGCACTAAAGTATCAGAGAAAAGACGGTGGCTGGAGCTGGCAGATGCAGGCTGTTGACGGACATATAGATCTGTCTGCAACAGGTATGATAGCATATGCACTTGGTTATGCGCTTAATAATGATGTTTTTGGTGAAGATGATATATCAGGCAGAATCAGTGAGGCGTTAAAGAAAGCAAAAGATTGTATATATGCCCACACCGAAAGCGGGATTGTGACTGATTCGCTGAGCTCGTGTGATGACTTTGCGGTGCATTATCAGACCTACGGAAATAATCCATGGGGACAGGGGGCGGCATTGGCAGCATTTTCCGTAATAAATTAAACAGAAAATATATGGAAGGAAATGCTATTTGCTTTAGCATTTCTTTTTTTTGTTCAATTTTTTGCTATTGTCATGCCGGAGATATGATGGTATACTTCATGTAGTAATCAAAACTACATCAAAAGTTATTAATATCAACTTGTTAGGAGGTATACCGTGAATACTAAGGAATTAAAGAAATTCTTCAAGGAACATCTCGTTCCTTCGAAATTATATAAAGTTGGAGGACATCACAAAAATCGTGTATGTCTTGATAAAACAGAAAACGGCTGGGCCGTATTTTTCCAGGATAAGAAGGAGAGGATCGGGGTTATAAACTTCCCTGACGAGGCTTCCGCATGTGATAAAATGAAGGAAGAACTCCGCAAGATGATGGAGCAGCTCTACGGAGTAACATGGGCTCCTGCAAGATAATTAAATAATATTGATTCTTATATTGTTGGATGTCAAAATAGATTTTGGCATCCATATTTTTTTATTGAATAGAAAATGCTTTTTTATATAGAGAAGGGTGAAAAGCTATGAGAAAGACGTCTGCTTTATATAGTGCAGTTGCGGTTCAGGCAATCATGTATATCGCATTGGGCTCATTTGGAATTATGTCATTAACGAATCTGAGCTACAGAGGTTTTGTTGTTGCGGCAATTTGGGCTGTGATCTTTGCAAATATTTATATATGGAACGGTGTTGAATCCGAAAACATAATAAAAATGACTGCTATCTGTACTGTGGCATGGATGGCGATATGGACATTTACAGAGTACTTTGTTGCCGGAATTTTTTATAATATCTCTGATTCCGCATGCTATGTGTTTTATGGATTTGAGTGTCTTACGTGCTTTGGAAGTGTGTTTTTGATTGCTGCCAAGCATACAGGTAAGAAGAGTGGAAAAAATCTTTTTATTATATTGGCAATGCTACTTGCAGTAGCCTGTTATATAATTGCGACAGCTCAGGTGATCAAGATATTTCCGGACTATTTGCCCGGAGAATCGCCGCTTGATATTATGTCCGGGAAAGCAACTACGCAGTCTATGTTAGATGTTATAACAGGTGGAGTTACTATGCCAAGACACGATATGATGATAAAGATTAATGCGATATTTTATGCTGTAGAGAGCATTTTACTTATATCTCTTTTTTCTGGTGAAAAAGCTTTATGCAAAAATACAAAATAGTCTTTTTAATGCATATTCTCTATGTTAAAATACGATTAAAGGTTGGCTGTGAGTATTTATCCACAAATAAAATGGAAAAGGAGATTAAAATATGGCAAATTTAGAACCCAGAACAAACGAACTTAAAGGAACAGAGACAGAAAAGAATTTGCTTGCTGCATTTGCAGGTGAGTCTCAGGCAAGGAATAAATATACATATTTTGCTTCAAAGGCAAAAAAAGACGGCTATGTTCAGATCAGTAAGATCTTTGAAGAAACAGCCAATAACGAGAAAGAGCATGCCAAGATGTGGTACAAGATTCTTTCAGGAATCGGTTCAACAGTAGAAAACCTCAAGGAAGCAGCAGAAGGAGAGTCATACGAGTGGCAGGAGATGTACCCTTCTTTCGCAGCTAAAGCACGTGAGGAAGGCTTTAATGATATCGCATTTCTTTTTGAAAAGGTTGCTGAAATTGAGAAAGAGCATGAGCAGAGATATAAAAAGCTCCTTGAGAATATCGAGAAAGATCTTGTATTCTCATCAGACGGCGATTCTATCTGGATCTGCTCAAATTGCGGTCATATCGTAGTAGGACCTAAGGCTCCCGAGATGTGCCCTGTTTGTAATCATCCCAAGAGCTACTTCGAGAAGAAGGCTGAGAATTATTGATCGGATAGCCTGACTGATTCGATATTCGTATAAGTTAATATTTATTCAGGATAAAGAGCTTTTGTAGAGATTTAATAAGTCTTTGCAAAAGCTCTTTCTATTGAATGGGAATTAATATTTTTTTTATAAATAAGTACTTGATTTTTTGTTCTAGTTGTTCTATAACATACTTGTAAAGAAAATTAGCAGCCAAGAGATGAGAGTGCTAATACATCATCTCAGGTTGCACAAACTACTACAACAAAAATTTTTTATAAAAGGAGTGATGACTTATGTTGATGCCTATGTTATGGAGTAACAATAATTTGTTTGACGAGATGGATGACTTCTTTGGTGGCAGATTATTCGGTGACCTGTATGATTCCGGACTTATTGAGAAGAACTTCGAGCCGGCATCAGGTCTTATGAAGACTGACGTCATCGAGAAAGATAACAGTTATCAGCTTGAAGCCGAGCTTCCGGGATTTAACAAGGAAGATATCAATATCGACCTTAAGAACGAAGTGCTTACCATCAGTGCTACACATAATGAGAACAAGGATGAGAAGAATGAGAACGGCAAGTACATCCGCCGTGAGAGAAGAAGCTCTTCGTACCAGAGATCCTTCCGTACACCGGGACTTAAACCTGAAGATATCATAGCTCAGTACAAGAACGGTGTTCTTACGGTCAACATCCCCAAGAAGGAAGCTATTCCCAAGAAAGAAGAGGCAGTGAAGATTGAAGTTAAGGATTGATTATAAGAAGTAATAAATATCCCGGCATTCTATGATTCAAATAGAATGCCGGGATATTTTATGGATGCGAACAACTATTTTATTCGCCTGAATAAGTTCTTGTATAGTAAATTGAGCATGATTTCTTTGTGATAAAAAGAATAGTTAATGCAGCTAAAAATGCGATTGTAGCTTCGAAGCTTATGAAGCTTACAATAAGCGCAAGGATCAGAAGAACAATTGCGGTAAATTCAACTGCGGATTTGCCGGATAATGATTCAATCTGACATAAACGTTCATCGTTGAGCTCATTGTAGATTCTAATAAGCTTTTTTTCATCTTTAAGAGCATTTATATATTTAGAAATCTGATAAACGCATACTATTTCTATGGCGATAACCATTCCGACCACAAAACCCTGCATAAAATCAGCATGCTCTGATTTTGCATAAAGCGAAGCTATAGATGGTCTTTGGGAAATAATGAGTAAAGCGCTACTTAAAAATGCCACTAATGCATATGCAGTGATTTTTTTCTTTATTGATGCTTTGATTCTTTCTTTTCCGGTGTTAGTCATAAGTTTTCATCCTCCAAGCTGCTGAAATCAAATACTTCTTCAATTGTCATGTTAAAATGGTGCGCTATCTTATATGCCAGTCCCAATGAAGCAGTGTATTTGCCAACTTCAATGGAAGTAATTGTCTGTCTGGTTGTTCCGACAATGTCGGCAAGTTCTGATTGTGATAGCTTATTTGCTTTTCGCAATTCTTTTATTTTGTTCTTCATTGATACCTCATTACTTTTTGCCAAGCTCGCTTTGCATATTTAGCATAGTCTACTTTGCATAAAATGTCAAGCATACTTTGCAAAAAAACTTTCTCATGAGTAAAATCGGTACTTATGACTTAATGAAGGCAAGCGTGTTCGAAATCACGATTTTTCCGCCGATATTCTTTCAATTCCTTTATGAATGATTTACAATGCTTATAGTAATTTGCTTAGAACAATACGCGTCGTATTTGCAGTATGATGTTTGAGACGCGTCAGAAAAAGAAAGAGATGAATAACTAATGGAAAAAGAATTTGAATACGAAGGTTATAAAGGTACCGTTAATTATGATAAGAACTGTGATTATTACACAGGCGAAGTTGTGATCGACGGAAAAATTTATACATACGAAGGTGATACTCTTGAGGAATTGAGAGAAGATTTTGAAGACATTATAGATTCTATGATCGCATTTGAGGAGATGGATGATGGAGATGCTTGATAACGGTCTTAATTTAAATGTTGGTAAATGGCTTGAGTACAAAAGTTGGGTGATGGTACTTGAGAATATTCTTAAATATGTTCTTCCGTTTGTACTTGCTTATGTCGTTAATCTTGTGCTCAATAAATATATCAGCAAAGAAAGACTTCGCGGAAAGATTCATCTTATCTTTTTAAGGGGCATCATAACATCGCTCATATGGGTTTTGGCGGTAGTTACGGTATTGGGAAATGTACCCGGGGTTAACTATGTTTGGAAAACTTTCGGTACATCATCTGCACTTATTGCCGCTATCCTCGGTCTTGCAGCCCAGTCAACGCTTGCAAATGTCTTTGCGGGTATCTCTATTTCGGCTTCGAGGTCAAGACCTTTTGATGTCGGGGACAGAATAAAGATTGATGCCATAGATCCGGGATATGTTGAAAATATTACGCTGAGACATACCGTTATAAAGACTTATCAGAATGAGATTATTTACATTCCAAATTCTAAGGTTGGTTCAGCGACTATTGTCAATTACACTCAGGAAGAATCATTTTCTTTTCCAATCATGGTTTCTGTGGCATATGGCACGGATATGCAAAAAGCTATGGATATAATGGCTGATGTTATCGTGGCACATCCCGCGCATCATGGCGGAAGACCGACGGTTTTGTGTAAGAGCTGCGATGATAGCGGCGTCACATTAAGGGCACTCGTTGAGACGGAAGATTTCAAGGATAACCCGAAGGCATGCTCTGACTGTCTTGTAGAGATAATGAAGAGATTTGCAAAAGCGGGAATCGAGATTCCTTACAACAAACTTGTTCTTATCAACTCAAATGAGAAACAAAACTGATGTGCATAAAAGCTGAAAAAGCGTGATACAAAGGCATAGCGCAACTATACATAGACATGGGAGAAGGTATGGGAAAGTTATATTTCAGATACGGGGCAATGGGGAGCTCAAAGACAGCCAATGCGCTGATGGTGCAGTACAACTACATCGAGAAGGGACAAAAATGTATTTTGCTAAAGCCTAAGACCGATGACAGGGACGGAGAAAAAATCGTCAAGTCCAGAATGGGGCTTAGCGCTGAGGCGACATTTGTAGAAGAATTCATTGATGAAGTAAAAAATAAGTGGTTTACGGGAGAGTCGGAAGGCTGGAAAGAGCTTGACTGTGTGATTGTGGATGAAGCCCAGTTCCTTACGGAAGAGCAGGTCGATATTCTTGCGGAAGTTGTGGACAGATATGATCTTCCTGTTATCTGCTACGGACTTCGTACCGATTTTACAAGTCATCTTTTCCCGGGATCCAAGAGGCTCATGGAAATAGCAAACTATATTGAAGAAGTTCCGACCGTGTGCTGGTGCGGACGCCGTGCACACTTCAATGCGAGGGTCAGTGACGGCAAGATCGTCCGAACAGGCGAGCAGGTTATGGTAGGAGGAAATGAATCCTACGTATCACTTTGCAGACGCCACTTTCTAAGCGGAGAGGTATATGGCAAGAGAGAGCGTGAGCTCTCGGACGGAACCAAAATGAATTAATGAAAAAGACGGAGCGCCGGTAAGACACTGAACCGGCCTCCGTCTTTGTTCTATGAAATGGATCGATTTTCTAAAACTTCTTCGTGAGTTGCAAGGTCAATCTGCTGGACGACTCCCACGCCGCCGCTTTCTTTTAGGAATATGCCGCTTGAACGCAGCTTTGCAGCGGTGTTAAAAGAACTATCTCGTAAGCTGTAGTCTGTTATGGCACTTCCGAGATATATCGCGCCGACATCGGCTTCTTTTAACGAAAGAAGCGTATCGGTACCGTCTTCGTTACGAATCCAGACTTTGAGAGCGTTGTATACATCGTCGTTTTCATCAATCCAACCGTTTCCGTCATGATCATATGCGGACAGGTCTTTGAAGCCGTTTCCACTTTTTGTGCCGAAAAGTTCCGAGCCGTCGTTTATATGCCCGTCGCCATTTTTATCAAGGGCAAGGAAACCTGTACCTTTTGACAGATTCGAAATTTTATCCTCTTTTCCGTCGCAGTTAATGTCAAAGAAGAAGGTCTGATCGCTTATTGATGTTACTTCGCTGCCGACATTGATCGTAAGCGGATCCAGGAAGTTTTTGGGGCTTGCGATGCTTATGCCGGATTCGTGTACAAACCTTGATGACATGGAGAATTTAACTCCAAAATCAATACTTCGGCCGTCTTCTGTAAGAGCGGTTCCCGTGCCTTCAAAGGATACAGCCTCTTCTTCAAAATGGCTCTCGGTCACGGTCGTTACGGACATAAATCCGCCGGCTCCGATCATTCCCGACATATTATCTAATGATTGACCGAAGCTTTCACTCATATCATCGCCGCCAAGAATCCTCATTAAGCGGAGAATCCGTTCGAGAAGTGAAGTCCTTATGGCCATCAGCTGATCTTCAAGAGAGCCGGTTGTTGTGTTCAGGCTTCTCGTCATTGAAGGCTTCAGCGAGTTGTAGTTTTCACTTCCCAAGGCAAATTCGCCGGTGGATGTCGAGAAATCATCAGATGTAACTTTCTGTTTCTGAGATTCAAGGCTGTCGCTGAAACTTCCGCGTGGAACAGTGCTTATTGACACACTCACAGAATGCCCTTCGCTGTACGACGAACTCGACATCAGGTTTACGTTACTTTGTGCAATTTTCATGGTTCTTTCCCTCCGTTTGTTAGCCTGAAGGTTCATGTTTTTTGCGCAAAAAAAGTGAACCTCCAAAGCTGAAGATTAACAATCCTCCTTGAAGATCCATGCTTTCCGTAGCTCAATATGCCGCGTGCCGTTATTGCACCGGCGCGTGGATATTTCACAATATATATCGGTAAGGACGCAGGCTTATATTAGGGAATTCGTACAAATATATAATAAAATTAAGATAACAGGCAGATATCGGATGCGATAGTTTTGGTTCAAAATAATCGATTGACACATCAAACCAAAGAATATTAATATATAGGAAGTAAATGTGAACGGCAAGGGCGCCTTTAACACGAGCAGGAGAGCTCGCTGTTTGAGGTGCCCTTTTTATAATGGAGGACAATATGAGCAAATATACCAAAGAAGACATTTTCCGTATCGTTGAGGAAGAGGACGTAGCTTTTATAAGGCTTCAGTTCTGTGATATCTTCGGAATTCCCAAAAACATCGCCATTGCTGCAAGTCAGCTTGAATGCGCGCTTAATAACGAGTGCATGTTTGATGGCGTATCGGTTGAAGGATTTGTCAGAAGTGACGAGAGTGATATGTACTTATATCCCGATCTTGACAGCTTTGAGATATATCCATGGAGACCGCAGGCGGGCAAGGTTGCGAGGATGTTCTGCAATGTCTATACGGTTGACGGAAAACCTTTCATGGGAGATTCCCGAAATGTTCTTCATGAAGTGGTAAAAAAAGCTGAGAAAATGGGGCTTAACTTTAAACTCAATCCTGAGCCGGAATTCTTCTTATTTGATTATGACGATGAGGGAAGACCGACCAACAAGACACATGAAAAAGGCGGATATTTCGACGTTGCTCCCGCAGATCAGGGTGAGAACGTAAGAAGAGACATCATCCTTAACCTGGAAGAACTTGGTTTTGATATCTCATCTTCGCACCATGAGATCGCACCTGCACAGCATGAAATCGACTTTAGAGAAGAGGATGCAGAGCGAACAGCAGATATGATCATGACTTTCAGAATGGCAGTTAAGACAATCGCCAAGAAACATGGTCTTTATGCTACCTTTATGCCCAAGCCTACAGAGGGAATCAGCGGATCGGGCATGCATATAAATATCATTGCGCATGACAAGAACGGCAATAACATATTTGTAGATGACAACGGTGGGCTTTCGGATACAGCCAAATACTTTATTGCAGGAGTTCTCTGCCATGTTAAGGCAATGACACTTGTTACCAATCCTATCGTCAATTCATATAAGAGACTTGTTCCGGGATACGATGCTCCCGTCAATATCTCATGGTCTTCTTCGGGCGCCAACAGAAGCGCTCTTATCAGAATACCTTCAAAGCGCGGACAGGATACAAGAATCGAGCTCAGAAATCCCGATTCTACATGTAATCCTTACCTTGCGATCGCGCTTATTCTCGCAGCAGGTATGGATGGTATAGAAAAGAAGATGACTCCTCCCGAGGAACTTGGTGATAATCTCAAGAACGCGACCTATGACGATCTCAGAGAGAGCGGACTTGAGACACTTCCTATGACACTCGGTGAAGCCATTGACGCTTACCAGGATGATGAATTTGTAAAAGAAGTTCTCGGCAATTCCATATTTAATAAAATGCTTGATGCAAAACGCAAAGAGTGGAAAGATTTCCGCACATGCGTAACCCAGTGGGAAATCGGAAGATACCTCAACATCTTCTGATAATAGATTTTGGGTTCGTAAAAATATTAATTTATGGAAACTTGAGGCTTATTTGTGAATATTATTATTGTGTTTGCGAAATCGGAAGATGCGCAAAATTTTAAAAGCATATTAAGCCGTGGCGGATATGACGGAATGGTTACCTGCACTTCGGGAGCGCAGGCTCTTTCTGCTATGGAAGATTTGGGAAGCGGAGTCGTTATCAGCGGCTACCGTTTAAGTGACATGCTCTATTCAGAGCTTGCGGTCGATCTTCCCCAATTTTTTCAGATGCTTATGATAGCGTCGCCTGACAAGGCTCCTCTGGATAATTGCGGAGATAAACTGGTATATTTACCGACTCCGCTCAAAAAGTCGGATCTTTTTTCCACCCTCGAACTAATGCTTGAGGGCGTGACAAGAAGTAGGAAAAAGGCAAAAGAGAAGGCCAAGAAAGAGGGTAGGTCCGACGAGGACAAGAAGATAATAAATCAGGCAAAAGAGATCCTGATGGACAGGCACCATATGACAGAGCCGGAAGCGCACAGATACCTCCAAAAGTGCGCGATGGACTCGGGAACCAATCTAAAAGAGACGGCGGAGATGGTTATTTCGCTCTCGGCAATTTAATTGAAGTTTTTTGATCTTTTTTATAAAATTAATCTAAAGTTTTGTGTAATAATGTCCGATAAAGATAATGTAGGGTGAAAAAGGGTGCATGCCTTGGGCGTTTGAGCCATAACTTACAAAAGTTTCCGGGGGAGAATAATTTCGTACTCAGAACTAAAGTTATGGAAACTTCTTCCGATAAATGTAGTAAGAAGTACAAAATGCTCCAAGGAAGGAGGAAAAGATATGCGTATAGAAGCGTACAATCAAGTTCAGCAGATCTATTCAAACAACAAAGTTAACAAGACTCAGCAGGCTAAGAAGACAAACGATGTAAGAGATACAGTTTCGTTTTCTTCTATAGGAAAAGATATTCAGGTTGCTAAGCAGGCTGTAAAGGCTACACCTGATGTCAGAGAAGATCTGGTTGCTTCGCTTAAGGCTGCTGTAAAGAACGGCACTTATGACGTAAGCGGAGAAGCATTTGCTGACAAATTACTTGCTAAATTTGAAGAAGCAAATGGCTTGTTATAATTAAATACAAATAATCCAGGAGGATGATTCCGGTGGCAAGCTTAATGGAGAATCTGGTCGACGTGCTCGACCGGGAGTGTACAATGTACGAAAATTTACTGGGGTTATCTAGCCAAAAGACTTCCGTCATAATAGAAGGAAATCTTGAGGCACTTGCGAAAATCACGGATGAGGAGCAGTGCGTAATAGGTAATATCCAGTCTCTTGAGAAAAAACGCGAAGAGGCAATGAAAGATATTGCAAACGTACTAAACAAGGATGTTAATTCATTGAAACTGACCGATCTGATCGAAGTATTGGAAAAAAGACCTGTCGATCAGAAAAACCTGGCAGTGCAACGCGATAGGCTCGTTGGTGTTGCAGGAGATGTCAGACGTGTAAACGGACAGAATCAGGAGCTGCTGCGCAGTTCACTTGAGATGGTCCAATTCGAGATGAATATCATCCGGGCCTCAAAAAGAGCTCCTGAAACAGCAAATTATTCGAGAGCTTTAGGCACTACAGGTGAATGTCTTGGTTACACATCGGGCGGGTTTGATGCAAAGCAGTAATGTATCACATGAGCATGAAAGCGATACAGATGCATGTGGATAACCCCCTTTGGTAACTTAATGAAAAACTGTAGTGTCTTTTTTGCGCATTAAAACGAAATGCATAAAAAGACCATCAAGATCCGGAGGAAAGATATATGTCCCTCATGGCGAACTTATATGTCGGCACATCAGGATTGCAGACATCGCAGAACGCACTCAATACAACTGCACACAATATGGCAAACCTTGATACCGAAGGATATACAAGACAGCAGATATCGCAGGGAACGAAGGCATATCAGACTCTTGAGAAAAAAAATAACTGCATTGCCTGGAAGCAGATAGGAACGGGCGTTGAATATAATAATTGTAAGCAGGTAAGAGATTTTTTCCTTGATAAAGCATACAGAAAAGAAGGCGGAAGGTTCGAATATTATGATGTATCAAAAAAAGCTCTTGAAGAGATAGAAGATCAGCTTCAGGAGATGAACGGAACAGAGTTTAGCGAGTCTTTAAATAATCTTTGGACATCAGTGCAGGAACTTGCCAAAGATCCTACATCTGCAGTTACGCAGAGTGCACTTGTGACAAGGGCAAATGAGTTTTTGACAAAGGCAAAGAGTGTATATGACGGATTTGTTTCATATCAGGACAATCTGGATACCTCTGTTTCGGATATTGTTAACAGTATAAATGATATCGGTGATAAGATAAGAGCCTTAAATGAAGAGATTGTAGATATTGAATCCGGAAGAGTAGAGAAGGCGAACGATCTTAGAGATACGAGAAACACCCTTCTTGATAAACTCGGTCAATATGGAAAAATAGATTATTCGGAAGACATTTTCGGTAATGTGACGGTTCTTTTTGAAGGATCGAGTTTCATAACAACCGATCATGTAAATCATATGGGAATTGATGTTAAGCTCGAAAGCAGTGTCGGATATGCCACCCCTTATTGGGAGTATGCTGCGGTTAAGGAATATGACAGAGAGGGAAAAGAAGTTGTTACATCGATCGAAGGAGCACATATCTTTGACCTGACGCAGCCGGTGTCCACAGCTACGGATACCGATATAGGTAAGCTCAAAGCGGTTCTTCTTGCAAGAGGAGACCACCATGCGTCTTATCACGACATTGTAGAGAGCACAGATTATTATAAAAGTAATATTTCACAGTCGGTCATTATGAATGTCGAGGCGGAATTCGATCAGCTGATACACAATGTTATGACTGCGATCAATAAAGTCATGGAAGATGCAGAGAGCAATCCTGCGACTATGGATAACTCGCTTGGAAGAGCTTCGGATTATACGATGTTCATAGTATCAAATGAAGATGATACTTTGGCATACAAGATAGATGACAAGCATCCTGCGGGAAGTATAAAGACGGGATTTACGATAGAGAATGCGCAGGTTAATCCGATTCTTTTGACCGATCCGACAACATTCACATACAGGACTGTTGAGGGTAACGAAGATACAGCTACGGTAAAGGCGTTAAAAGAAGCTTTTTTAAAATCGGACTATACTTTAAATCCAAATGTTTATACAAGAAATGACCTGTTGTCGTATTACAACAGCCTCATTTCACAGATAGCCAACACGGGAGATAAGTTAAAAAGTGTTGCGGACGCTCAGGAACAGACAGTTTCATCGATATCTTCCGCAAGAGAGCAGATCATCGGCGTATCAAGTGATGAGGAGCTTGAATATATGATCCAGTTCCAGAATGCATATAACGCATCAAGCAGATACATAAACGTTGTAAGTGAGATGCTGGAACATCTGGTATCGACACTTGGAGCGTGATCTTGAAATTGATTTTTGAAGCGCTTATATAAAGCGATATTGGCACATTGGCACAAAACATAAATATGTCGGAGGGAAGAGATTATGACATCGACATTTTTTGGACTTAATATTGCAGCATCCGGACTTAGAGCCGCAAATGCAGCACTTAACACAACAGCAAACAACATATCGAATGTAAATACCGATGGATACAGCAGACAGAAGGTTAAGCAGGAAGCTTCCGATGCTATAAGAGTATTTGCCAAGTATGGCTGCGCAGGTGCCGGTGTTGATACTATCGCGATCGAGAGAGTACGTGACAGCTTCTATGATGCTAAGTTCAGAAATAACGAACAGCTGCTCGGAAACGTAAGCCAAAAGAACTATTACAACAAGCTGATCGAGCAGTATCTTGATGATGACGGAACGACCGGTTTCGCATCTCTTTTCACCAAGATGAGTTCTTCGCTTCAGTCGGTAATGACGGCAGCGGGAACGACAGAGTCAAAGAGCACGTTCATATCGCAGATGAAGAGTATAACTGAGTATTTTAACAATGCTTATACCAATCTTCAGGGCGCACAGTCGGACGTGAATTCTGAGATAAAGCTTTGTGCCGACAGAGTTACGTCGATAGCTCAGGAAGTTGCTTCCATCAACAAGCAGATCAATATAATCGAGATGACGGGAACAATCGCAAACGAACTCAGGGATAAAAGAGATCTTTTGATAGACGATCTTTCCAAATTGGTCTCGGTTGAGGTAAAAGAGACTCCTATCGTTGATGATACGCAGCCTGACAGGGAAACCGGCGCTACACGTTACCAGATCTGGGTTGCCGGTGGATATGAGCTTGTTGATACTTACGACTTCAGACAGATGGTCTGCGTTTCAAGACCGTCGGACGGAGCTACAAACCAGAATGATATTGACGGACTTTACGATATTAAGTGGGGAAGTGCAAGCTATAAGGATGGCGATAATATAGCGGAACTTTCTGATTTTGCCATTGATTCAAAGCTTATCGGCGGAGAACTTCAGGGACTCCTTGCTATAAGGGACGGAAATAACGGTCATTACTTTAACGGAGACTGTACGTTTGTTGACGACGGTTCGCATCCGATCAAGGTGACCGTAAAAGTCACCGACAAAAATCTTATGGATATGACTAAGTGTACGCTTCCGATTCAGGGCGCGATCCATATCGGTGATCAGGATTACAGATATGACAGCTGGGAATATGACGGAAAAGATACTTATACTTTTACAATAGACGATGAAACGCTAAAGACTCTTCCCGATGCGAACAGAAAAGTTTCCGTCGGTAAATTTAACGATTATCAGGGAATTCCTTATTATCTCTCACAGATGAATGAGTGGATAAGACAGTTTTCGTCAGCTGTAAATGATATTATGACCACGGGTTATCCTTCCAATTCCGATGAGAAACCCGGACAATTCCTTCTTACCGGAGGAATTGATATGAATTCGGCAGCACAGTATTCATACGATCAGCTTACGGAAAAATCTGAGAATAAGGGATATTACATGATTCGCGGAGGCAATTTTGAGGTGAATGGTGTTCTCCTTAAGGATGCGAGCAGACTTTCGACAAGAGCCGATGTTACCGAGGGTGAATCCGAATTTGGAAACCTCACGAAATTAAGAGATATGTTTAACACGGCTAAGATATTCAGAGGAGCGACATCGGGAGAATTTCTTACCAAGGTACTTGGTGATGTGGCGCTGAATTCAAGCAATTCAGGCACTCTTGAAAAGACTTATGGCGCGCTCGAAGTGACTATCAATAATCAGAGATGTTCAGATTCCGGCGTAGATGAAGATGAGGAAGCGGCAAACCTCGTTAAGTTCCAGAATGCATACAATCTTTCATCAAAGATGATACAGACACTCACTGAGATTTACGACAGACTTATACTCCAGACCGGAGTATGATAACAAACAGAAAGCTAAAGCAAGTTCAACCACGCTTTAGCTTTTTTCGTGATTGATATAAAGAAACAGGGCGTACCAGCCGATATTCATAGTGAACTAATATACAATAGCAAGATGCTGCACGGATGCGCATTATTTTTTGACTAAGGATGGTCTTCATACGGAGGTCTTTTTGCCATGCGTATCACGAATAAGATAATGCAGAATAATTCACTTTATAATATCAATAACAACAAGCTCACCGAGGATCAGCTCAATAACATGTTGGCAACGGGAAAGAAGATAACAAGACCTTCGGATGATCCCATTATCGCCATAAGAGCATTGCGCCTTCGAAGCAATGTGACTCAGCTCTCACAATATTATGAGAAGAATGCGAAAGATGCCGAAAGCTGGCTCGATGTAACAGCAGATGCTTTATCTACGGTTACATCGGTACTGACAGATACTGTAAAGCAGGCGACAAAGGGAGCAAACAAGGATCTTACGGTGGACGATCTTGATACGATAGTTGCTCAGATGGAGGCTCTTTCAAAAGAGTATTACGCAACAGGAAATGTTGATTATGCCGGAAGATATATCTTTACAGGCTACAGAACAGATACGTCGCTTACTTTTTCTGAGACGACAACTGCCGATTACACAGGTATAAATGATGAGTTTAACGCTATAGATGTATCATCTTCAAGCAGAGTGGCCGGAATGAGCAAGCTTGAGTCCACAAATCTTCTGGGACAGAGCGCAGAGGCTGTCGTAGAGGAAAGCAATATTGTAGAATACAACGTTGGCAAGATAAGACTTTCTTACGACAACCTGAATTACAGAAGCGGAGACAACGATTTCTCGGCTCCTTCGCTTAAGTGGAGAGAGAATCTCAAGCAGCCTGCGACAAGTTCGGTAAACGGAAACGTAGAACTTATAAATCTTACATATACAACGGCGCTCGGAGCAACTCATCATGTATCGCTTCCGTCACCCAACGGACTTGAGGACGGTGAAGCATATACGATAACAAGTGAAGGAATTATATATAATGTTACAAGTAATCCCGACGGTTCTCATAGCATAAAGGCTACGGAAGGCGGCACGGAATATCAGTTTGGTATAGATAGGAACGGGGTTTACGATACATCTTTTCAGAGCTTAAATATCGAGTCGGGTACCGCTTCGACTGAGAGGGTTCAGAAGACAACACTTACATATACAAATGACGAGGGCAAAAGAGTAAGCTTTAAGCTTCCTTTGGTTGATGCAATCGGTCAGACTTACAACATGAAGCTTGAGTATGACGGAAAAATCGCAACGGCTGTAGTTAACAGCGACGGTACATATACCGTTACTGACGGAAGAGTCGTAAAAAATCCCGACGGAACAAACACAAAAAATATTATCAATGTTACCGCAAACGGAAGTGTGTATTCGTCATATAAAGAGACGATATTGGAAATACCTTCGTCAAACATGATCTTCACAACTACAAGCGAAGATGAAATTGACAGGGTATATAAGACCATTGATTCGACACCGAAAGGATCGGTTGCATATCTGAATGCGGCAACGGGAGAAGTTCTTTTGAATAAAGAACTGTCCGATAAGCTCGCTACACTGCCCAAGCTTATCAACGCCAATGCGATCGATGTTGTATATGACAAAAAAGAGTGGGACAGCGGAGACATAAGACCGCAGAACCTCTTCAACTGTACGTATACCGATGACAATGGCAAGAAAATACTTTATAATAAAGGCTCAGCACCGCACGACATCGCTTATGATGTGGGATTCGCACAATCGGTTGTTGTTAATACCACAGCTGATGCGGTTTTCACAACAAGTGTAAAAAGAGATATCGACGATCTTTCAAATGTGCTCGGAGCACTCAAACAGATAAATTCAACAATCAAGACACTTGAAGAAAAACTGTCCGGTGCAGCCAAGGAATCTGCTGAATGGAAAAAAATCGACGCAGAGCTTTCCGCAGCCAAAAAGGCATTTAACTACCAGAGAGAAAATATCCAGAAAGAGTTTGAGCACAAGCTTACATCTCTCCAGGGCGCTCTTGATATTGCGAACATAGCCGTTACCGACAACGGAACAAGATCCAAGAGACTTGACCTTGTAAATTCAAGACTTATGACACAGACAACGACATTCGAGTCACTTAAGTCTGAGAATGAGGATATCGATCTTGCCACTGCGGTTACGCAGCTTACATCTGCGCAGGTGACATATGAGGCAAGCCTTATGGCAACAGGTAAGATCAGCCAGACATCGCTTATGAATTACATTTAATTCTTTCATATAGTATGGTAATTGTACGTTTTTACGTATATAATTAAATAGTGATAAATAACATTTTTTATCAGGATTATGGAGGTTACAGCATGAAATTAAACACTAGAATCTTTGGAGAGGTTGAGATTGAAGATAGTAAGATCATTTCTTTTCCAAATGGAATAATCGGTTTTCCTGATCTTAAGAGATTCACACTTATGCACGATGAGGAGCAGGGAACAAATACTATTAAGTGGTTGCAGTCAGTAGAGGAACCCGGATTTGCAATGCCTGTTATGGATCCGCTCTTTGTTTGCCCGGATTATCAGCCTATGGTAGATAAGGAAGCTGTAGCTGACATCGGAGATCTGCAGGATGAGGATATGCTCGTGCTTGTAACGGTTACGGTTCCGCATGATCTTAAGCAGATGACAGTAAACCTTAAGGGTCCCTTCATCATCAATACAAAAGAGATGAAAGCTACCCAGACAATTATCGATAATGAGGAATATCCTGTAAAGTTCCCTATTTATGAGATTTTGCAGAACAACAAAGCAACTAAAGCATGATCATACCATAGGGAGGGAAAGGATATGTTAGCATTATCAAGAAAAAAGAACGAAGCTATCGTTATTAATAACAATATAGAGATTACTGTACTTGATATCAGAGGAGACCAGATTAAGATTGGAATCGCGGCTCCCAAGGATATCCCGATTTATAGAAAAGAAGTATATATCCAGATTCAGAATGAGAATAAAGAAGCAACAGATGTATCCGGAATCGAGGAACTCAAGAAATTGCTTTGATCGAAGTGAATTGCAGCGGCTGCTACCGGAAATGGGGCAGCCGTTAGTTTTTGCGTAATACTTTTTATACATGGTATACAACGAGGGACGGAATGCGAATACTTTACTACTACTGGGATGAATTTAACGGCGAAGACTGCATGGATGCAATGAGAAGACTTGGACACGAAGTCGATGTCATTAAGTTTAAGCTGCATGGTTATAAACTTACAGATGAAGATGATGTCGGATTCAGAGCTCTTTTGACCAAGGAAGAAGCGGGCAAAAGATATTACGACATAGTCTACAGCTTTTGCTATTACCCGAGCATTTCCGAAGCATGTATGAAGTATGATACGCCATACGTGTCGTGGGTATTTGATTGTCCGCATTATACGCTTGATTCACATACCATAAAAAATCCGGTGAACAGAGTATATGTCTTTGACAGGGGAACCTACGAAGAGATGGTGGCCAAGGGAATAGAGACCGTTAAATACTCGCCTCTTGGCGTTAATGAGAAAAGACTGTCGGGATTTTGTAAGGAGCTTGATGCGGAGACGGACGGAAGGATAGTATACTTGCACGATGTCTGTTTCTTGGGAAATCTATACGACAACGAATTTAATTTTTACGATCAGGTGGAGTATCTTCCGCCCGATCTTAAAGAATATATAGATACGGTGATAACTCTTCAGGAAAAGATATACGGTCATGACCTTTTTACAGATGAAAAGGCGATAACACCCGAGCATATAAAGAGGCTTCGCGAATATATCAGATTTGAAGATACGGGAAATTACGATCTTGATTATGACAGGGTTGTCCGTGATATGCTGCGAAAAAAAGTCACGGTCAACGAAAGAAGGCATATTCTTGAGAAAATGGGTGAGCGATTCGATACGGTTTTGTATACAATGCCGGATGCAAAGCACATTGAAGGTGTCATCAATCTGGGGATTGCGGACTATTTGACCAAGATGCCGCAGGTGTTTAGGCGAAGCAAAGTTAACCTTAATATTACGCTTAGGTCTATCATCTCGGGAGTTCCGCTTCGTGTGCTTGATGTTCTGGCAGCAGGCGGATTTCTTATCACCACATATCAGGAAGAGATTGATGAGTATTTTGAGAATGGAAAAGAGCTTGTGATAGCACATACGCCTGAAGAAATGATTGAGCTTACCGCATATTATCTTGAGCATGAAGATGAGCGAAAGACTATCGCGGAGAACGGACAGAAGAAGGTGTTTGAGAAATTTGCTTATACGAAACTGCTTCCGAAGATATTAGAAATATAATCGTAACGGGCATAAAAGTCTTAAAAATTTCTAAAATTTACAATTTTCTTTTCCATATAACTAAAGAATAAAGTACATCGGCCGATATAATCAGTAAGAAATACTATGTTCATATCATTACAAAAAAAGCTTATAACGGAATGAGTTATAGACGCACGTAAATGTTGATATATACAGGTGATTCCTGATTCTGACATGGAGGTATGGGATTATGGGAATGGATGGAATTAACGGATTTGGCCCGCTTATTCAGCAGGTACAGCCACAGGTAAAAACACAGATTAATAATCAGAGCCAGGCTCAGAGTGAAGTTGCGGATTATGAAGCGAATGCTGCAGCACAGAATATGGATCTTACGGTTGAAGCAGCTGACAATGCCGCAGGCTCCAAGAATGAGTCATCTGCTCAGAATTTTGCAAGCAATCAAAATAAGAGAGCTGAGACAGAGGAGCAGATACAGGCAGATAACGCCAAGATCAAGAAGGCAATCTCGGAGATGACCAAGAAGGTTCAGTCCAATGCTGAAGCTGTTTTTGGTATACATGAGAAGACCAACAGAGTGACGATCAAGATGGTGGATAAGGAAACAAAGAAGGTTATAAAAGAGTTTCCGCCCGATGAGACTCTTGATATGATCGCCAAAGTTTGGGAAATTGCAGGAATACTTGTTGACGAGAAGAGGTAATCGGCAATATTCTAAGCGGCAGTAAATACATGAGTGAAAAGTAAGCCGTACAAAGCGGCTCTATCAGGAAAAGGATTTCCGATTATGTCTCACGGATTGAGAAAGGAGAAACATTATGCCTATCAGAATTACGGGAATGAACTCAGGTCTTGATACAGAGAGCATCATCACAGCTCTCACGCAGAAAAAGAAAGATAAAGTCGATACATATACGGGAGAGCAGAAGAAGCTTACCTGGAAACAGGATAAGTTAAAGGCTCTTAATAAAAAGGTCAATGATTTTTATAACGGCACTTTGACTTCCATGAAGTTTTCGTCTGCTTATTCCAAGAAGATAACAACGGCTTCAAATGCAAATGCCGTAACTGTAGTAACAGGCGAGTCTGCAATGAATGCCACTCAGACACTGGATGTTATAGGCCTTGCAAAGGCTGCATATCTGACAGGTGAGAAGGTTAAGGTAGGCGATAAAAACGCTTCCAAGACAACTACAATGGCAGAACTTGGTATCTTTTCCGAGGACAGTGATGAGTCTGAAACAAAGACGCTTAAATTTAAAATAGGCGGAGACGATCAGGACAATATCGAAGTTTCAATCGGAAAAAATGATACGATTGAGAGTGTTCTCAGTAAGCTTAAAAGCGCAGATTCTTCCAAAACACATACGAAGCTTGACTTTAACTATGATGAAGGTAACGGAAGATTTTATGTGGCATCCAAGGAGATGGGAAAAGCGGCATCATTCGAAGTTACCGAAGGCGATGCAATGTCAAAGCTTGGCTTTGTCGTAAATGCAGCGGGGACAAATTACATTAAAGGAAGCAGTGCCGAGATAGTTCTTAACGGAACAACATATACTTCCGATTCAAATACCTTTGAGGTCAACGGACTTACGATTACCGTTAACGAGGAAGTCAAGGGAATAACTCTTTCTACTAAGCAGGATACAAGCGGTATTTATGATAACATCAAGAAGATGCTCAAAGAGTACAACGATCTTATGAAGGAGTTTTCTACTCTTTATAATGCCGATAAAGCAAAGAAGTACAAGATGCTTACCGACGATCAGAAAGAGGCGATGTCTGACAAAGAGGTTGAGGAGTGGGAAAAGAAAATCAAAGACGGAATCCTCAGCGGTGATGAGAACATCGGCAATGTAAGAAATGCTCTTAAAGATATCATGAGTAAGGCTTTTGAAGTAACATCGAAGGATGGCACTACAAGTAATATCACTCTTGCGACATTTGGTATTGCGACGGGAAGTTATTTTTCGACAGATGAGAATGAGAGAGAGATGCTTCACATAGATGGTGACAAAGATGATACTGTAAGCAGCGGAAATCCGGACCTTCTGAGTGCAGCAATCTCAACGGATCCGGATATGGTTCAGAGCTTCTTTATGCAGTTATCAAGCACTCTTTCCGATAAGCTCTTTAATCTTATGAGGGGTACGGAATACAGAAGTATGTTTACTATCTATGAAGATAAGTTGATGGCTTCACAGTACAGTGCCTATACGACTAAGATCTCGGATGCGCAGAAAGCACTTGAGGCTGCACAGGATAAGTATTACAAGAAGTTTTCTACTATGGAGACGACTCTTTCAAAGATAAACAGCAACAGTTCTTCTCTGGCAGGCTTCTTTGGTGGAGGACAGTAATGGCATAAAAAACAATGACTGATGATTATACGGATATTTTTTTACAGAATGCGAGGGAACACATATGCCGGTAATGACAACTCAACAGAAAGCTTATGCTCAGTACAAAAATAATAAGGTTATGGGTGCAAGCGGCCCTGAACTTACACTTATGCTCTATGATGGAGCAATAAAGTTTCTTAATATCGCGGATTATGCGATTGAGAATAACGATGTGCCAAAGGCGCATGAAAACATTATGAAGACGGAGCGCATCATCGATTATCTCAGAAGCACTCTTGATATGAAGTATGCTGTTGCACAGGACTTTGAAAATATGTATTCTTATATAGGAAGAAGACTTGTCGAAGCCAACATTAGCAAAGACAGAGAGATAGTCGCTGAGGTCAATAAGCATATGCATGCCATCAGGGACAACTGGGTAGAAGTCATGAAGGCGAACAATATCGCCGTTAAGGAGGCATAATAGATGTTATCTTCAAGTATGGATATGCTGGAAGAAAGTCTTATTAAGAAAATCGACATTATGTCGAAGATCGAGGCAGAGAATGAGAAACAAAAAGAGATTCTCTCCGATCCCGATAATGTTGATGAAAATGCATTTGACGATACCGTTGATAAAAAGAGTGAACTTATCGATAAACTTAGTTCTCTTGATGATGGATTTCAGTCTCTTTTTGACAGGGTAAAAGAAGAAGTTAATGCCAATAAAGACCAATACGCCGATCAGATCAGGCGTATGCAGTCACTTATTCAAGAGATTACCGCAAGGAGTGCTTCAATCGAAGCTGCGGAGCATCGAAATAAAAGGCTTGCCGAGAAATATTTCGATACGGCACGTCGCAAGATGAGCACCAGTAAGCAGACATCCGCTGCGGCATTTAATTACTATAGGACAATGAATAACTTTAAGGAAATCCCGCCGCAGTTTTTGGATAAGAAAAATTGAATTTTGTATAAGAATGATACAAAGAGGTCGCTGCCATATATCGGCAGACGATCTCTTTTACTTTAGGAAAAAAACGAAAAAAGTCAAAAATAATTCATTATTGTATGTTTTTTTGAAAAAAATAAAAAAAAGGGTTAAGTAAACGGAATCACAGCCGATAATAATAGTGTAAAACAAAAAACAAGCAGCCATGGAAGGGAGTCCGCGTAAGCTGCACAATATTAAGGATGAAAAAAGGCAGCAGGGAAGCGGCCCCGTTCATGGAGGATTATAATATGGTAGTACAGCACAATATCACAGCGATGAACTCAAACAGACAGCTTGGAATCACAACAGATGTACAGGCAAAGTCAAGTGAGAAACTCTCATCAGGTTACAGAATCAACAGAGCAGCAGATGATGCAGCAGGACTTGCAATTTCAGAGAAGATGAGACGTCAGGTAAGAGGTCTTACACAGGCTTCCGCAAATGCACAGGATGGTATCTCGGCAGTACAGACAGCTGAAGGTGCGCTCAATGAAGTACATGATATGCTTCAGAGAATGAACGAACTTGCAGTTAAGGCATCTAATGACACTCTTCAGACTTCAGACCGTGATTACATCCAGAGAGAGATTAAAGCGCTTGTTGATGAGATTCATAGAACAGGTGCATCTACTCAGTTTAATGACACAAATCTTCTCGACGGATCATTCACAGGTAAGAAGCTTCAGGTTGGATCAGAGGCAAAAGATACCAATCAGATTGAAATCAGCATTGTTGCACTTACAGCAACAGGACTTCAGATTGACGGAACAAAGGTTAAAGTTACAGGTTCAAACGGCGTAAATGCAAGAAATTCCATTCAGGTAATCAAGGATGCACTTGAGCTTGTATCAAGCCAGAGAGCTGACCTCGGTGCCGTTCAGAACAGACTTGAGCATACAATCAAGAACCTTGATAACGTCGTTGAAAATACACAGGCAGCTGAATCACAGATCCGTGATACAGATATGGCTGAGGAGATGGTTAGATATTCCAACAACAATATCCTTGCTCAGGCAGGTCAGTCAATGCTTGCTCAGGCTAACCAGACAAACCAGGGTGTTCTCTCACTCCTTCAGTAAGATAAATATTAGAAAACATAACCCACTGATATATAAGCTCGCTCCGGATTCAACATCCGGAGCGAGCTTTATTTTTTATCTAAGGCGCGCAAAGAGTTGCAAAGCAACTCTTTGTTCTAGGTATTGAAAAAGCGTAGCATTTGGCTGATGTCAAATGCTACGCTATAAACTGCTCAATAAATTATTTTTTCTTACCGTTAACGGCATCCTTAAGAGCTTTACCGGCCTTGAACTTAGGAACGGTAGCTGCAGGAATCTTAATAGCTGCGCCTGTCTGAGGATTCTTACCTGTTCTGGCAGCTCTCTTAGCTGTCTCGAAAGTACCAAATCCAACAAGCTGAACTTTGCCCTTTTTCTTAAGCTCCTTAGAAACTGTCTCTGTGAAAGCCTTTACAGCCTTCTCAGAATCTTTCTTAGAAAGACCGGTCTCTTTTGCAATAGCATCAACGAGTTCTGTCTTATTCATGATAATACCTCCCTCAAAATGAGTATTTTAACTACTAATCAAGATTTTACAATGTTTTTATGCGCCTTACAAGAGCTTTGAATCGAAAAAACGCCAAAAATTATAGTATTTTTTAGTGCATAATACTGAAAAGTCGCATGAATAAATGGTTTAAAATGAGTAAGGGGTAGCAAGGGCAGAATAATTGATGAAAGCAAAAGTGTTATAATGTGTAATCCCAATCGGTGCGCAGATTTATAAAGATGTTATATTGACAGCTTGTTATATTTGATATAAAATCCGTATAGTAGTATAAATTTATAGAAAGTGATTAGTAGAAATGGGAACAAAAGATATTACAGAGAAAGCGCTTGAAGACTACAATGATGTATTCGCGGATATCGTTAATGTCCTGCTATTTGATGGCGCTGATTATGTGCGGCAGGAAGAGTTGACAGAGGGGAGTCCATATAGCAACTACACGGAAAATGGTAAAATAAGAGATCAGGAGCGGGATATTTATAAGTATTGGAATAATAGCCGGATCAGGTTGGCAGCAATAGGATTCGAAAATGAAACTGCAGAAGAATCTGATATGCCGCTAAGAGTTATGAGTTACGACGCAGCAGGATACAGAGCACAGATTTCCAATGGAAGCGATAGACGTTACCCGGTTGTATCACTTGTGCTATACTATGGTTACAAGAAAAAATGGAGCAAGGCAAAAACATTATATGACAGACTGGAAGTTCCTGATAAACTGAAGAGATATGTTTTTGATTACGGCATGAATCTGTTTCAGATTGCGTATCTGGACGATGCTACCGTAGCAAAATTTAAGAGTGATTTTAGGTTTGTTGCAGATTATTTTGTGCAGATGCGCAAGACAGGAAGATATATCGCACCGGATGAGAAGATAACGCATGTTCAGGAAATGCTTAGCTTAATGAGTGCTTTAACGGATGATAATAGATTTTCGGATGTATATGAAGGTATAAAAGGAAAGGAGCGTGTCAGTATGTGTACAGTTCTTGATGAGATTGAAACAAGGGGAATAGAAAAAGGAATAAAAGAAGGAATAGAACAGGGGATAGTGCAAGGCATAGAGAAGGGAATAGAACAAGGTCGTGACAATACTTTAATATCTTTGGTACACGATGGCTTGCTGAGCATAGAGGTTGCAGCAGACAGAGCAGGAGTAACACTTGATGAGTTTAAGGCTATGATGAAGAAGGTATATTGATGACATGACTATAAGAGATCGCATATTTGACAAATTGCAGGAAATGAAAATGACGCAGAAGGAATTTGCTAAGCGTACGGGAATAGCGGAGAGTACGATAAGCGATTGGCGTAAGAAGAACACTAATCCTACAGCAGAGAAAATTATGATCATCTGTAAAGTTCTGGATGTTACGCCGCAGTGGCTTTTGTCCGGAATCGAATCACATGGCGACAGAGGAAATCCTTCTGAATGGTATGCGATTGATGCTTTGACAGAGAGCGGACAACTTATTAAAGCATTCAATTCAATGGATAAAGCTCAGCAATCAAGATTGCTTGGGTATGCAGAGGCGTTGACTAAAAAGGAATAGAAAAAGGCATTGAATGGATATGTATCTTTTGAACACAGAAGCAAAAGAAACTTACCACAAAACGCATAATCCTCAAAAAGACCGACGGTCTCTGCGCAAAGTGCGGCAAGCCGCTCACACTCGAAAAGACAACCATCGACCACCTCATCCCCAAGTATAGAGGTGGAACGGATGAGCTCGGCAACCTGATTCCTATGTGTAAGCATTGCAACAAACAGAAGGGATCGAGGATTGTGGAAGAGGGGGAATTGGCGTATCTTGAGCCGTTTTAAAGGTACGGATAAATATATAGGAGCAGTCACATATGTGGCAGCTCCTTATATTAAAATAAATCGCTATGTGTTCCTGTTCTTGTAAGATATAAGTATAATTCGCTTTCATGTATTTCGTATACCAAAAGCCAATCAGGCTGTATATGGCATTCTCTTGTGCCTTTGTAATTTCCGGATAATGGATGGTCTTTGTTTTCTCTCGGAAGCGGCTCTCCATTTGCTAACTTTTTGATTATATTCGTAAGCAAATTGATATCATACCCACGCTTTTGAATCTTTTTTAAATCTTTTTGGAACTTACTGGTGGGTTTTATAACATATTTCACTTCAATAAATCCTCCATCATCTCATCTACGTCAGTATATGACTTGCCGATAGAGGGATTTTCTTTCATCTTTTTTACTTCTTCGATTGCAGCGATAGTTTCGGCATTTGGTTTTTCTAAAGCGATAACTTCTTGCATGTGCCGAACTAAATCGCCTTTTACATTTTTTCCATTTCTAACAATTATGCTCTTGTACTGATTATATAAATCTCTGCTCATTGTAAAAGAGCAAGTAACAGTATTTGCATTTGCCATAATAGGATCACCTACTTTCTTACTAACTATACTAACGTTACTTAGTAAACTAAGTATATAATATAATTCTAAACTTGTAAATATAAATCAAAACCGTAGATAGGTTATGTTTTATATGTTCTATACTATAAGTAGATTTTATTCGAATCAATCCGAGCCGGAAAGGACCGAGTAAAATGAAATTCTATGGAAGAACTATTTGATTATTTATGGGAGCTGAAAATGAGAACACAGAAGCAAAAGAAACTGACCACAAAACGCATAATCCTCAAAAAGACCGGCGGTCTTTGCGCAAAGTGCGGTAAGCCGCTCACACTCGAAAAGACAACCATCGATCACCTCATCCCCAAGTACAGAGGCGGAACGGATGAGCTCAGCAACCTGATACCTATGTGCAAGCACTGCAATAAACAGAAGGGATCGAGAAGTGTGGAAGAGGGGGAATTGGCGTATCTTGAGCCATTTTATAGTAGTGAAAATATTTCAGAACTAAAAAAGCGTATAGAGGATATAGAGGCTGGCCGTAATATCCATGAACATGATTTGATTGAGGCGGATTAATATGGAAAATATGGAATGATAAATAATGCAGAACATATATATCATCAAATAACTGAATATACGTAAATTGTTTTCCCGCGGAACCCGCATGTTTGCAGGCTCTGCGTTTTTTTATGCCCGCAACTGCAGATAGAATCTAACCTCCCAATCAAATATAAAAAAACTATAAAATCATACGCAATACTATAAACATCTCAATACAATTTTCCGATATGTGAATTAGTAAATCCTTTATTGGTGCGTTATATCGGATACACCATAGCGGATGTTACGTAAAAAGTTGTATTCTGTGCATTTATTGACGCTATGACGTGCAATTTTGTATAATCAGAATACTTTAAACTACATGATTTTCAAGGGCAAAAAAGTCCTTGTACGGCCCGGATTATGAAACAGGAATCCATGACCCGATGATGATTGCTTGATATGAAACTTATTAACTTGAACTACTGCGGTTCATAAGATTCAGACTGTTAAGAAGTCAGAAAGTGCGGGTGGTGGCAGAAATAGACTCGCAGAAGAGTATTGAGATTATACATCTCAAATCGTGGGGAAGAGAGCCTCCCTACGTATGATGTAAATGTGGCAAAGCAGAAATGTAAATATTACATTCGGAGGGCTACTAAGGTGGCAAAAGAAGAAAAGATTATGGGTAAAGGAATGAAGGTAGCATTCATCAGTGGCGGCGTGGTGATAGTCGCATTGCTGGTGACTGTAATAATTCTCCTGGTCAAGGGGAATGGCGCAGTAAGAGATGAAGTGAAGCGTAATGTTGTGGTAAACAGTAATAACGCTGAACAGGTCGCAGAACAGCTCATAAATGAGCAGTATGTTGCGCCGGGATATTATAGCACGCAGATGAGCACGACATGGCATTTTGCTACAGGATATGCTGTATCGGAAGATGCTTATGTAAAAAACGATGCGGGGAATACCAATGATGTATTCTTTGATGTATTTCTTGCAAGCGACGAAAATGAGCCCATTCTGCAATCTCCGGTAATACCGAGAGGATCGGAGATGACTGATATATCCTTAGAAAAAAAATTAGATGCAGGTACATATGATTGCGTTATGGTTTATCACCTTATCGACGAAAATCAGAACACTGTAAGTACGTTGAGAGTAGCCTTTACGATAATCATAGAACAATGATCATGGTAACATATCGCGTCAGGAAGATGCGGTAAAAGTAATAAGCATAACCAGAAAGATATCAAGGAGGTATGAGTTATGTTGAACACAAAGAAAATTTTAGCAGCTGCTCTTGCAGCAACAATGGTATTTGGAAGTAGCATTTCTGTATTTGCAGATGATCCGGTAACTAGTGGTAGTACAGATGGTGCAGGTGAATCAGAAGGACATTTGGAAAAGAAAGTTGTAAAAGTTGATCTACCTACAATAGCTTCAGGAGATACTCCGTTTAGTTACACAATGGATCCTGAAAGACTTATTCGTGCAACTGAAGGAGCAAAGTATGCAGAAGGAACTACTTTCCCTGCTGAAGCAACTGATACAGGAGTATATTTCCTTACTGCTGCAAATACTTACGCTAATGAAAGCAATGCACTTACGGTTACAAATAAGAGTAGCTGTGATATAACACTTTCTGTAAAAGTAAAAACCACACAGAATACTGCTAAAGATATTGCACTTGCTGAAAGCAGTACAGTTGCAACAACAGGAGATCCTAATCTTTATCTTGGACTCAAAGTCGGAGATGAGACAACAGTAGTTTCTGCTACAGAGCAGACTGTTACTACAACAATAGCAGGTCTTCCCGATAATTTTGAGACAACAGTTGAAACAGTTGATAGCAAGAAGGTATATGCATATAAGGAAATATCTGGTGCAACCGGCTGGAAGACAAAGGACATTAGCTTGGAAGGTGGAGTAAGTAATCTTCCAATCGCAGCTGATGCTACAGCTCCTACAGTTAATGTAACATGGTCATATGCAGAAGCACCTACAGATGCAGCACCTAGTATTGCTACAACAAGTGCTACTCAGTCAGCTGATGGTCAGGATGTAACGTTTGCAGTTAATCTTGGAGCAGGTACTTTAGCAGCAACAAGTATTTCGGGCATTACATTTGTAAAGAATGGCGATACAAGAACACTTGATACAGCATTTTATTCATTTGCTAATGGAACATTGACATTTAAAGCTGAGCATGTGGATGCTCTTACAGCTGCTCGTGCGTATACTGTTAAGTTTAATGATTCAGCAAATACGACAGTGCAAGTAACTGTAACACCGGCATCATAAGTGATATTTTTATACATATCTGATTAGTTTTTTTAGGGAATATAGCTTAAGGCTATATTCCCTAAAATTAGTTTATAGGAACGATAAAAATATACTATAATTTAGTTATAGATTTGGGAGGGGGATAGTAGGTAAATATGGAATTAAGTCAAAAATATAATGATAAGGCAATTTTATGGTTTATTGAATCTAAGCATAATATATTGATTGGGATGGATATTGAGCAAAAAAAAGTCGTATATACCCTAATAGTTCCGGAAATACTTAGAAATAGAGTAGATTCATATGGCATTACTATCAATAATAAAATATTTTTTTGGTCTGGGTATTTCAGTAATATGATTATATTTGATATATGTAAGGCTGATTTTAAAATTACTTCAACAAAAGAAAAAAGATGCAGTGATGCTAGGTATAATTCAAAGTATATAGGTGGAAACATCTATCTTTTCCCGTTGAATAAAGATGAAAATGTGTTTTTATATGATATAGCAAATAATGAATGCAGGGTAGTTAATAAATCTAAACTGTCAAACTGTATTACGGCGGTAAATAGATTTGATGATGATAGTGTGCTAATAGCTGATGGGAATAAAAGCAGAATAATTATTTATAATCCTTTGGCAGATACATGTGTTTATCTTAATGTTGAAGGGTATGACGGTGGAATGAGAGATGTATGTTTTGATGAACACTATATTTATGGACTTTCTCTTTGCGGAACATTGATATTTATTTTTGATAGATATAGTCATGAGTATATTAAAACTATTGTTATAAGCACTGATAATAATAGGGCTTTTCAATGTATGATTGATTGTAATGATTATTTACTGTTGTTAAAAAGAGAATCAAAGAATTCTTTAATAGTAGACAAGACTACAAAAGAATGTGAAGAATTAAGAGATGACATATGGAATGATCTGTTTGTAAGTACTGTTAAGCTGAGTGATAATAAATTGTGGATTAGAAAAAATAACTGTATAGATGGCGCAATTTATGTTTTTGATATTTTACATAAGATTGGTGAGGAAATTTCATATTTCTGCGATAAATTTATAGAAACAGCGGTTGATAATGGACAAATTATTGAAGAAAGCAGATTATTTACATTGGAAGAATACGCAGAATATGTTAAAGGGGAGATATTATGAGCAATGATAATGAAAAGGAATATTATCAAAGAAGGAAGAATCATAAGTACTATAAATATATAAGGATTTTACTTTCAATGCTAGCGAGAGAAACAGATTCAATTTGTGATGTTGGATCCAATGGAGTTGATGTTATTTCTTATTTACCATGTAGAGAGATGACAAGTATAGATATTGCCAATCCTTTTTCAAGTGAGAAGGTAACTGGCATAGTGGGAGATTTTTTATCATATCCTTTACCTAAATATGATATTATTACTTGTTTTCAGGTGCTGGAGCATATAAATGATGATAAAGTTAGGCTTTTTGCAAAAAAACTTATAGAGTCAGGGCGTATTGCGATTATTTCAGTTCCATATATGTGGGAAAAGGGCTATTGCCTTGAGCATGTACAGGATCCGATTGATATAGAAAAGTTTTTAGGGTGGTTTAATACATCGCCTATTTTTATGCATAAGATAAAAGAAAATGATGGAAAAGAGCGCTTGGTGGCAGTGTTCTGTAATGATAAATTAACTGAAAAAATATATGATTTATGCAGTATTAATCCAGAAGATACTTTAACCTTATAAAACAGTATCATCGTAAATAATACAGATTTAAGTATAAAAATAAGGAATTGTAATTATGCCTAAGATTAGTGTTATTATTCCAATTTATAATATGGAAAATTATTTGCCGGGATGTTTGGACAGTGTATTGAGTCAAAGATTGTCTAATATTGAGGTTATTTGTGTGGATGACGGCTCCACAGATAATTCTTTAGCTATTGCAAGAGATTATTGTGAGAAGGATAACCGAATAATAGTTATTTCTCAAAACAATAAAGGGTCGGGTGCTGCTAGAAATGTTGCAATTGAAAAAGCATCTGGTGAGTATTTGGCTATGATGGATCCGGATGATTATTATCCTAATGACAATTGTTTAATGCTGTTATATGAGGCTGCTATAGAAAATAATGCATATATTGTTGGGGGGAACAGAGTTGATATTTGTAATAATCAAAAAGAGCTTTTTGGTATAGAACCATTTACAACAAGAGGGTTTTTAGATTACAAGGATGTTCAGTTGATGTATGGACATACAAGATTTATCTATAAAACATCAATGATAAAGAAAAATGGGATAAAATATGCTGAGTCAAGACGGTTTCAGGATCAAATATTTATATTGAAGTCAATGACGTGTGCTAAGAGATTTTATGCTATTCCGGAATGTATTTATGAATTAAGGATTATAAGAACAGGGAAAAAATATTTTCCGGAAAAAACTGTAGAAGGGATGTTTGAGTCACTTAAAGAATGTATACAATATGCTTTTGATAATGATTATCAGAAGGTGTTTAAAAAATATCTTTGGAGTGAGCCGGAAGCTTTTTTGGCTAGATACCGCGCATATCCTTATAGTCAAAATACAAATAACAAGATATGGGGGACATTGCGAGAAATATATTCGATTGAAAAGAAATGGTTAGGAAAGGTGTATGGTGAAGAATGGACACCTGAGCTTATTGATTCAAGAATAATGGACGGACAAAATGAGATACAGTTGATGTGTGATGCGTGCTCAGATGTAAATAATGTAATTATATATGGAGCAGGGTATGCTGCTCAAATTGCAATAAAAGTATTGGAAAACAAATCCCTTAATTCAAAAATAAAGGGATTAGCTCAAACTATTTGTAAAAACGAAGAAGATGTTTGCGGCCTGCAGTTAAGACAAATTGATTGGTATGCTCAAAAAACAAAAGATGTAATGATTATGATTATGGTTTCTGATGAGAGTGCTCGAAAAGAAATGTATTATAAAGCGGTAGAGTTAGGATTTGATAATGTGTATGTTGTTAAAGCTGAAAAATTGTTATTTTTGAATAAAATGGGATATTGTGCTTGGGATTGAGGAAGAGTGAAAATAGTCTTTTAGAGTGCAGTATATCAATGAGGGGAAATGGAATATGCTTGAAGATAACTTGCTATTTTGGGGGGCAGGAACGGATTTAAAAAAATTTATTAAAGAGGCATCACTTTTTCAACAGATATTTGACTTGGATAAGATTTTTGTTGTTGATTCTGATGTAAAAAAATGGGGAACTGAGATATTAGGAGTATTAATCCATTCTCCGAAAGAAATAGAGGGGAAGAGATTTAAAAAAATAGTCATTTCTTCACTGGGGTATTATGAAGAGATACTGGATAGGGTTAGTAATAGTAATATAGAGTATTCAGAAATACAAAATGTTATTGAATATAAGCAACAAGAAATAATTGAATATCAATATAACAAAGTGCTAAGCAATAAGAAAGAAGGTAGGAACATTCCTACTAAATTTAATAAAGAAAAGTTAGTAGTATATACTGCAATCATAGGGGATTATGATGATTTGAAACCACCACATGTTATAGATGACGGAGTGGAATATGTATGTTTTACGGATCAAAAAGATATAAGATCAGACATATGGAATGTTGAATATTTAAAAAGCGACTTTACTTCTCCCAAAGAATTGGTAAGAAAGTTTAAGGCATTACCACATATGTTTTTTGAAGAATATGATTCTAGTATATGGATTGATGCAAGTATAGAAATTAAGGATTCACTGGCGGAAATGATGTTAACTTATCAAAAAACATCAGATTTCTTACTCTTTCCTCATAATGAGAGAATCTGTATTTATGATGAGGCTGCAGTGTGCGTTGCTAAGCATATATCTGAAAAGGAAAGCATGATTAATCAAATTTCGCATTACTATAATGAGGGATATCCGTTTAATAATGGCTTGTATTGTGGAGGGGTTATTGTGCGCAATCATAATATCCCTAAAGTAAAAAAAACAATGGATGATTGGTTTGCGGATATTTCAAAATACTCAAAGAGAGATCAGATAAGCTTGCCCTATGTGATAGAAAAGAATGGTTTGCAGATAGATTTAATTGATTTAAATATAAACGATAACAGATTCTTAAGGGTAAGTAGTCATAAATATAGGTAAAGGAGAAATTGAATAAAGATTTTTAGGGGGCAAAATAATATGCGCAATTACTTTATTTGGGGGGCAGGTATAGAGGGCGTTCGAGCTGAATATAATTTTCGAAACTTGATTGAAATAAGTGGATTTATAGATAATTATGCAACTGGTACTACAGGGTCAAAATCAGTTATTATAATGCATCCTTCCGATGTGCTTGAAGATAAACAGAATTACTATATTATTGCGGTTTCTGAGGGTAAGTATTTTGAGATTAAAGATCAGCTTATTTCAGAAGGACTTACCGAATTTGAAGATTTTATTTATTGGAAGTTATTTAAAAAAAAGGTTGTGCTTTTATATGGGAACTGTCACATGGCAGTTGTTAGAGATATGTTATATACGTCTCAGGAGTTTAACAAAAAATATGGGATATATCCATTAAAACTTATTCAAGAGTTGAAGAACAAAATACCGGACAGCCTTCTGGAAAAAGTGGATGTTTTGATATCAGAAGATATTCAAGAAGACAATAGGTTTGGATATGAATATAGCGTAAGGTATTTAAAAGAGAGAATAAAAGATGATATAAAGCTTATAGTAATTCCAAATCTGTTTGGTATGGGAAAAGCATTTTTTTATCAATATGATGGAGTGAGGAATCATCCAATTGCTAATGATAAAAATGGTTTATTTTCATATGTCGATATGTATATAGATGAACAACTGAGTAAAGGTATAGCAGTTAATGATATAGGTGACCAGATTAAAAATGGTACGCCGTTTTCAGAAGATGAAGTTATAAGAAATTTTAATGATGTAATTAAAAAGTATAGTGATAGAGAAAAATATTGTAATATAAAAATAGTTGATTATATATTAGACAATTATATAACTCATAAGTTGTTTTGGGATTATGGACATCCGACTAATTACGTGATCAATGAGATGGTAGTCAGATTGTTGCACGAAATGAATCTAGAGGATAAGGTTCTTTGTACTGAAGATGAGATGAATACGCATGAGGAGTTTGTGTATCCATGCGTTGCAAAAGCATTAGGGCTAAAGTGGAAACAAGAAAAAGTACGTTGCACCAGGAATGCTAAAAAGTGTGTTTCATATATGGATTTGAATGAGTACATTGAGGAGTACGCTTGGTGGAATGCACAGAAACTGAGGTCAGCGAAAACAGATGGAGAATGTATTTGATATACGGCGAGAAGAAGAACTCTATTATATTGTTGATTCTTCGGGTGAATCAACAATTAAGCAGGAAGATAAGCGCAATAATCGAATTGCTGTGATCATGTATCTTTACTATCCTGATATGCTTAGTCGATGGATTGGGTATATAAGTGCTATTCCTCCATACGTTGAGAAGATAATCATCTCTTCAAATGAAACTATAATAAGAAGTATAGAGGAATGCAAAGAGTTTGAAGATGTCAAATTGATTAAAAAACCTAATGAAGGCAGAGATGTAAGTGCACTTCTTATTGAAGCTGAGGAAACTATCGTAAATGCAGATTATGTTTGTTTTGTGCATGATAAAAAAGAACATCAGAATCCGCAGAGAGAGTACGAAACAGATTTCTGGGTTGCAAATATTTGGGACAATATGCTTGGAAAAAGCCCGAAGTATTTGGAGAATGTTATTGGATTATTTGAGGATAATAATGAGCTTGGTGTTCTTTTGCCTCCTGAACCTATAGGATATTATTATGATACGTGGGCAGGTAAGGGATGGTATGGCTCATATGATGCTACGAGGAAGCTTGCTGATATATTATCGTTAAAATGTGAAATCTCTTTAGATAAACCGCCTATTTCTATAGGCACTGCATTATGGTTTAGAGTTCCTGCATTAAATAAATTGTTTTCATATGATTGGAAGTATTCGGATTTCGATGATGATAAGCTGGCGAGTGGCGGTGATTATCTGAGTTATGGTGTTGAAAGAATTTTTCCATATGTTGCGCAGGATGCCGGTTATAAAACAGGAATGCTTATGACTTCAGAGTATGCAAAAAAGCAGACTGCAATATCACAGGATTTATGTGCTATTTATTCCAAAACTCTCTCAAAATTGATTGGAATTAGCTCTGCAAAGGAGTGCATGGAGATTTTAGAACGATATGATTCTTTGGAAGCGGTATGCAAGAAAGCCGGAGATATCTATCTATATGGAGCGGGGTACTGGGGGAAAATACTATTAAACCTTATTCGGATTATGGGATATAGTCCAAAGGCGTTTCTTGTTTCCGAAGAAAGTGATAATAAGAATGTGCAGCTCTCTGTATTGAAATATGGTGAAGAAAACCTTGGCCATGATGATATAGTAATTATCGCAGTATCAAATATAGATGCTATTAAAAATATTGCCAAAAAACTTGATGATAAAGGTTACAACTATTTTACTTTCTAGGATGAGTATAATGGCTAAAGAATTGGATTTTATAAAAGGCAGAAAAATAGTTATTTACGGAGCAGGAACAGTTGCTGATTTTTTCTTTTATTATCTATGTCAAAACGGATATGAGAAGAACATAGAGGCATTCGTGTTGACGAAGCTGGTGGGCGATAATGTAAAGAAATTCGGCAAGCCGGTATATGAATTTGAATCGTATTTTGGCAAGCAGAGAGACTGCGTGATTTTCATAGCCGCTCAAAAGAAAATTCAGAAAGAAATAGAGGGAATTGTAAAAAGAAAAAAAGGCATAGAGTATTACAGTGTAGATGCTAAAACTATAGTAGATGAGTTTTATGAAAAACTGAACAAACAACCTATTAATAGATACAAAATTTTGGGACAGAACCAGTGTGTTTCAGGATATGGGGATAATCCCAAATATATATTTGAGGAATTACATAGGAGAGATAGGGATAATAAACTTGATCTTGTATGGAGTGTTTCTGAGTATGATTCGGAAATACCTCCGTATGTCAGGCAAGTAATATATGGAAGTTATGAGTACTATGAGGAACTTACAACATCACATATATGGATTGATAATGAGCGTAAGCCTAACTTGATCAGAAAACGCGATGGGCAGGTATATATACAAGCTTGGCATGGGGCTGCCCCGATAAAAAAAGTTGAGGCAGATGTTATAAGTTCGCTTGAAGATTTCTATATAGAGGGTGCAAAACATGATTCTGAGATGGCTGATTTATTTATTTCCGGAAGCGAGTTTTACACGGAACTGTATAGAAAATCGTTTTGGTATAACGGAGAAATAATAAAATCCGGACTTCCGAGGCAAGATGTTTTTTGGAATACGCATGAGGTAAGGAAAAGGATTTATTCTAAATATCACATTTCTGAAGATGTGGGGACAGTACTATATGCACCTACATTTAGAAGTGATTATCATGAAGGATGTTATGATCTTAACTTAGATGGAGTGATTGAAGCGCTTAAGGCTAGATTTGGACGAGATTTTAAGATGCTTGTCAGCAGACATCCGGTAAATCATATCAGTTACAATTTTAATAGTTGCGTGGAGTATATAGAGGTTGGTTGGCAGCAGGATTTTGAAGAAATACTTGCTGCGGTTGATGTACTCATAACCGATTATTCAGGGTGTATGTATGACTTTTCATATACAGATCGACCGATATTTCTTTTTCAGACTGATTATGAGGACTATATAAAAGACAGAGACTTTTATATTCCGATGGTTGAGTTACCATATATTACTTCGAAATCAAACAGAGAATTGATAGATAATATAACGGCGTTTGATGAAGTAGCATATAAGGAACACTTAAGGGGACTTATGCAGAAGATGGGCAACTATGATAATGGCACGGCATCGAAACAGGTAGTGGACTATATACTGGATCATTATATGCGAGGGGAAGTATGATTTGGGGAATAAAGAAAAATTTGCGTTATATGCACTGGCAGATTGCGTATAGAAAAAAAGGTGAAGAGAAATTTACTCCTGTTCCAAATCCTGATTATGCATGGGCTGCGGACCCGTTCTTGATTGAGTATAAGGGAAAGTTACTTCTTTTTGCTGAACTGTTTTTATATAAGTCGGAAAGAAATGGAGTTATAGGATATTGCGAATATAAAGACGACGGTTTTGGCAAGTGGACTGTGAGTATGGATGAGCATTGGCATCTTTCATATCCAAATGTTTTTATGGATGATGGTGAACTTTATATGTGTCCTGAGTCCTATCAAAAAAATGAGGTTGGCTTATATCAGCTTATGGAACTTCCAGATAAGTGGATCCAGAGAGAAACGCTTATATCAAATGTGAAATGGGTGGATTCGACTTTTTTGAAATATAACGATAAGGATTATTTATTTTCGTTTGAGCCTAGGTTTGATAAAGATGAAGGAACTCTATTAATGATGACGAAGGGTAATGACGGGAAATATTCTGATCGAGTGGATATTTCAAAAGATAAAAGTGTTGCAAGACCCGGAGGCAATTTTTATTTTGAAGCAGGGAAGCTTTACAGAGTTTCTCAGAATTGCCAAAATTCATATGGTGAGGCAGTTGTGGTCAGTGAAGTTGATAGTGTTGAACCTCAGTACAGAGAACATGTAGTTAAGAAGCTTTCACCAAGCAATGTCGTAATTGATACTAAACATGAAGTGCTGGGAATTCATACGTATAATCAGGTTGGGGACTATGAAGTAATCGATTATAAATACTATGAACCTTCACTGGCAGAAGCTTTTGCTGCAAAACGAACCAGAAAAGTGTTTACTAACAAATACCGGAGTAGATGAAATGGGATTGCATGATGTTATCTTGTTTGGAAGAGGAAATGTATATCAGAGAAAAAAGAAAAAAATATTTGAGGATTATAATGTAATTTGTTTTTTAGATAACCATGTTGAAGACAAAGAGGTAGATTCGGAAACCGGAATACCGGTATATAATCCTAAATATATTGGGGATTTTTCTAATGAAGAGGTTGTGATATTGTCATATGCAGTTGGATCGATGGCTAAGCAACTTCTTAAAAGTGGAGTATCATCTGAAAGAATAATTATGGGACCGCAAATGGCGCCATATAATACTTTTGAAGAGATGTTATTTTCTCAGGGGAACGGAAAACTGATTCTTGATGGCGATGATGTGGTTTATGCTAATAAGCTTTATGAAATAGAAGAAAAGACCGATGACGATAATTTGGAAAGACTTGTAGATGTTTTGAAAAATACAGATATGTATCATTCTTCAAAAGATTTTCTGGATAATCTTCAACTGACTCCGATTGATGATACATATGGCTTTAATAGAGGAACTCCTGTAGATCGTTATTACATTGAGCAGTTTCTTGATAGTAATAGGAATTATATAAAAGGACATGTCTTGGAAGTTGGAGATAGAAGTTATACTGAAAAGTATTCTGACGGAGATGTGGAGAGGTCTATAGTACTTAATGTTCTTAGTGCAGGTGATTCAGATGATACTATTAAGGGGAATCTTGAAACAGGTGAAGGTATTCCTGATGGTACTATAGATTGTTTTATATGTACTCAGACACTGCAGTTTATTTATGATGTTGAGAAAGTTGTAGATAATATAATTAAAGTTCTTAAAAAAGGTGGAGTGGCTCTTGTCACAGTTGGAGGAATTTCACAGATAATAGATTATGAAAGAAGAAAGTTTGGGCATTTTTGGAACTTTACCGATATGTCATTGTCTAAGGCTTTTCAGGCACACCCGGAAGTGGAGAGCGTTGAAACTAAGGTATATGGAAATGTCAAATCTGCAACAGCTTTTTTATATGGACTTAGTTATGATGAATTGAAAAAAGAAGAATTGGATTATCTTGATGATCGATATCAGGTAATTATTGCCGCGGTGATAAGAAAGAGGTGAAGCACAATGAAAAGAATACTTCATATGACGCCTCCGGAAGTGAGTAATGGTGTGTATAGATATATCTTTAATCATATGCCTGCAATTGATCAAGAAAAGTATCAATTTTGCTTTTTGACAAAAAATGCTGAAGATCTTATGGCTACACCGGAGTATAAAATCTATAACTTTCCGGTTTATAAGCTTAATGGTGTTCAAAGAGACGGAAGGGAGGCTTTCGAACGCGAAATAAGATCTATTTTGAGTGAAGATTTTGATGTAATTCATCTTCATACCAGTTCGTGGAGGGGATTTCTTATTGAAGAGATAGCCATGGATATGGGAATAGAGAAGGTTATTGTTCATTCGCATAGTACGGGTATTGATTTTGAAGATGAAGATGAGAGAAATAAGATATATAAAGATCATGTTTATTATAAAGAATTATTTGATTTGAAATATGCAACGGATTTATGTGCATGTTCTAAGTTGGCCGCTGATTGGCTTTTTCCAAACAAAATTCCCAGAGATATTATAAAAATTATGCCAAATGCTATTGATGCAAAAAAATATGCATTCAATGAGGCAATTCGAGTTAGATTAAGAAAAAAATATGGAATTGAAAATAGGACAGTATTGGGACATGTTGGAAGATATAGTTATACCAAAAATCAGGGGTTTTTGATTGATTGTTTTTGCGAAGCTTATAAAAAGAATAAGAGTTTATTCTTAATTTTGATTGGACAGGGGGAGAATATACAGAAGATAAAGGGATATGTGAAAGAGCTTGATATGGTAGAAAATATTTTATGCCTTGGATGGGAAAACAATATATCCGACTATTTACAGGCTTTTGATGTTTTTTGCCTTCCATCTAAGTTTGAAGGACTTCCCATATCGGTAGTTGAGGCACAGGCAGCAGGATTAAGATGTCTTGTCTCTGATTGTGTTACTTCTGAAGTAAATATCACAGGAGATGTGGTGTTCTTACCTCTTCAAAGAGATGTATGGAGAGATGCTATATTAAAGTATAGTGATGAATATATACGACTTGATACGCAGAAAGCTTTGATTGATGCCGGATATACAATTGAATCTTCCGGTGAGAGATTGTGTTCGTTATATGACAAGGTTCGATAATATATAGAGAGCGAGGCTATGTGCCATGGTAGAGATATATAATGATGTATCTTCTATTGAGGAACTTGTTCATAAACATGATAGTATCTACCTGTATGGGGCTGGATCATCGTGTAAGTTGTTGCTTTACTCGTTTTGGGATGATGTATTGAAAGGGCATGTGAATTGTATAATCGATGCCAATAAAGAACTATCAGGAACAAGTGTGAATATTGGTACAGATACGATAACGATAAAGGATGTTGAAGCTTTTTTTGATGAGCGAGATGAAAGTGGACAAATAGTGTTATTGCTTACACCTGCCTTTTCCAGTTTGATTGTTGAACAACTGGATAGAGTGGAGAAATTTGATGGGGCGATAATTTATCTGCTTCCGATGATATGTCACAATCAATGTTCGGAACATTTTAATATAAAAAGCGAAGAATGCGCCTTGATTCCTAAGAAGATTCATTATTTTTGGATTGGAGGAAATCTTTTACCTGATGAATATAGAAGAAATATTGAAGGGTGGAGAAAGCTGAATCCGGAATATGAGATTTACTGTTGGAATGAGGAAAATTATGATTTTACTTCAATGCCATACATGAAAGAGGCATATCTGTCAGGTGATGTGAACTTAATGTATGCAACTGATTATGCCAGAATGGATATTCTATATAGATATGGTGGCATATATCTGGATACTGACGTTGAATTATTGAAACCGCTTGATGAATTACTATATAACAAGGCTTTTATCGGCATAGAGGAAAATGCGCAACTAAACTCAGGCTCTGCTATTGGAGCAATTTCCGGACATCCTATGATAAAAAAACTAATGGATTGCTATGTTGAGGAACATTTTTGGGATGTTGAAGGAAAGCCAAAAAGAGTCTTTAATACATATTATGAGACGAAGTGTTTTATTGATAACGGATATAAGATGGTGAATTGTTATCAAAGGATTTGTGATATGATCTGCTTTCCGCGAGAGTTATTTATGCCAATCTGTTTTGCCGGAATGGACGATTGTTATACTGACCAAACTATATCTGCACATAAGATTAATCCTGAACATCATAGGGTTAATAGAATGTCTTATGAAAAATGGAAAGATAGGATTAGGTGAACGGCTATGATAAATAGGTTTAAGAATATTTATGATAAGTTGTCCGATAAAAAATCAAAAAACATTTTTGAAAAAAGATTAATGTACAGTTTGACGGGGGATGAATCATACTTACTTGAACTGGGAAAAGAGTATGAGGAATATGTTCTGAAATCTGATGAATGGAAGACGTTCTATAAAAAGCTTAAATCAATCGGGGAGAAGATTGTATTGTACTCAGCCGGATATTGGGGACGTGAGTTATTGCTTCATACAAAAGATATTTCATGGAAGTATGTTGTTGATAAAAAGCCAAATAGAGAAATGTTTTGTGGGATTCCGCTGATTTGTACAGACAAATTTTTGGAGTTTGGAAAAGATTACACTATTGTCATTTCTTCTCGAGTATACTATGAAGAAATTTGTTCTGAATTGATTGATAAAGGTGTTTCAGAAGCCAATATAATTGATGGTGCAATATTATTTGATATGTCTGAAGGAAAGCAATATTTTGATCTTTTGGAATTGCCACATGATGTGAATGGGGAAGTATTCGCTGACGTTGGATGTTATGATGGGCTTTCGGCTTTTTTCTTTGATAAGTGGTGCGATGGAAATGGCTTTTCATATTGCTTTGAGCCTGATGGGACCAATATTGCAAGAATCCATAGAGTATTAAAAAACAAAGGTATTTCCAAATACGAACTTATCGATAAAGGAGTTTGGAGTAGTGGAGGACGCCTTGGATTTGTTTCAACGGGTAATAGTGTCTCTCATATTTCAGAGAATAGAAATGAGGATAATGATAATTTTATAGAAGTTGTCGCACTTGATGATGTTCTGCTTGATAAGAAAGTTACTTTTATTAAGATGGATATTGAAGGGGCGGAGTTTGAAGCACTTGAGGGTGCGCAAAAAATAATTAGTCATCAGAAACCTAAACTTGCAATCTGCGTGTATCACAAGCCGCAGGATATTTGGGAAATACCGGAATTGATATTAGAATATAATTCGGAATATAAATTCTATATAAGGCATTATTCATATAAAGATAATGAAACGGTATTATATGCTTTTTGATTGTTAATATGAAGTGTAAGAGGTAAAACCTACAGCTTCAAGGAGGATACTATCCGCAAGGTTATTCTTCTTCAGCGTCAGTATAGCCGATATTTGGCATAGAATTCTTCAGGTGCTTGGGATAGAAGCTTTTGATCGGTGATGCAGAATAAAGTAGTAGGTTTAATAAGGGAATAATTGTCACCGCTACCGATGTTATCATACGCTCGGCACAGATAGAGGATTGAGCGGGAAATCCGGTATTTGTCGGGATAAACTTGAATCTAATCTCTTTAGAGCACATACAAGACCTGTTAGTGCTCCTTTAGATTTTTGCATGACGTAATGGAACATCATGTCGCTCATGAGAGTGAACTCGATTTCTCCTGTTGCGGTTTCGTAAGTGAGTGAGAGTTGTCTTTTGATTTAGACATTTAGATAATTCCTTTCTAGAATAAAAAGATTGGCGGGGATTTTATTATGAAGATTGCGATTTATGGTGCTCAAGGGTACGCCTTGGGAACATATAAGGCAATGAAAACTTTGTATCCGGAAAAGGAGATTATTTTTTTTATTGTTTCAACGATGGAAGGTAATAATGCTACTCTTGAAGGGATTCCGGTAAAGGTTATTTCTGAGGTTGCAGAATTATTTTCAGAAGAAGAGAAGATTAACTTAGAGATTATCATAGCAACGCCGGAGAATATTCATCATGAGATAGAAGGGACGCTTGATAGATATGGCTTTTTTAATCACAGCAGAGTGACTTCTGAGCGATGGGGCGAGTTAATGGATGCGTTCTATGCAAAGAACAGGAATTTCATACCGCTAAGAAAATTTGAGACTGCTGGGGAAGAGAGACAAGCTTGTGGTAAAGGGAATCTTAAATGTGATATTACTATCTTTTTTGCGAGATCACATAAAGATAAGGTACTTAAGAATGAGATTGTCAGGCCCGATTATATGTATGCGATTCAGGTTGGCACAGCAAATACTGAGGAGCGAATTGTAGATGTTGCTGATAATCAGGGAGATAATATTTCTGCAAAGAATGGGAATTATTGTGAACTGACAGGGCTTTATTGGATCTGGAAGAATAAGACGTGCAATATATGTGATGATGGTAGCGTTACAGAATCCAAGCATGACGATGCTGCTAAATATTTAGGATTTGCGCAGTATAGGCGTGGTTTTGAACTTACAGAAGATGATTTAGACAGGCTTGTAATTAATGATATAGATGTTTTGCTCCCATATCCGCTTATATATGAACCCGATATCAATATGCATCACGAAAGATATTTGAAGGATGGGGATTGGAAGGCTCTTTTGGTGGCATTGGAAGAGCTTCAGCCTGAGTACGCTGATTTCTTTTGTGATGTGCTAAGGCAGCAGTGCCTGTATAACTATAATGTAATTATTGCTAAGGAACAGGTGCTTCGAGATTATTGTGAATGGTTGTTTCCGATATTGGAACGTGTGGAAGAGCTTTCTATCCCAAAAGGAAGCGAACGTTCCGATCGTTACATAGGATATATGGGAGAGACACTGGAAACATTGTATTTTATGAAGAATAAAGACATGCTGAAGATTGCGCATAAAGAGTGCAAGATGTATGTGTGAGATAAAGAGCTATTCTGACAGAGTTAAAGTCAGAATGCTGATCGCATCGGTTTTTAACGGTCCGTTTTTTGGTAGGATGACGGATATAAGGGATGTGATTGGGTGATGTGCGAATAGACGGGAGTAAAAATGATAAAATAAGGGGCTGAATTGAAAAATCAATTCAGCCCTGATGTAACTCATTTATTCATGCTTTTGTATTTCTCAAGCTCGGCTCGTAGTTGAGCGATTTCTGAGTCCTTGTTAGCGATAGTGGCATCCTTTTCAGAAAGCTTAGCTTTCTGCTCTTTAACCTCTTCTTCAAGTTGATCTATCATATATTTAACTGTATTATCATCCAGAATCTTCAATTCTTCAGAAAAAAACATAGTCATCATCCTTTCTGTGTTCCGGCATATGCCATAAAGGTCATGGTACATAGACTTGAAATCGGGATGTGTTTCTAACAGTTTTGAGATATATTTAGGTTCGTCACAG
>JAEEGI010001652.1_pt1 | contig 55409 bp, 38 predicted proteins | sample 8958751 | NCBI WGS metagenome assembly JAEEGI01 (sample SAMN16246545, study PRJNA631951) | gut metagenome | biome: gut microbiome; feature: rumen; material: KS-attached | host: Bos | place: Iran: Karaj | collected 2018-10
AAGTTTCTCGGTGCCTTTCTCAATAGCTTTGGAGGCAGCCTTCTCAACAGCGCATTTCAGAGCCTTGTCGTAGACGGCATCGGTGAAAGCCTTGTCGTCCTGATAGGCGGCATAACCAGTGCTGATGATGCTCTTCAAGCACTCCTGAATTTTGGTTTTGTCACCGCTGGCGCAGTTGCAAATCTTCTCAGCGGCCTCGGCGATAGCCTGCTCGCGGGCACTGTTGTCGACGGTAGCGGTCTGCTCGGCAGGAGCAGCAGCCTGCTCTTCGGCAACCTCGGTGTTAGCGCTGTCGGCAATGCTGTCGTTGTTCTCATTGTTGTTACCGCAGGAAACGGTCATGGCGGCCACGAAAAGGGCGCAACCGACAAAAGAGATAATTTTCTTCATTTTTCTTGATTTTTAATTGGTTATACTTTAATGTTATTATTTTAACATTTGCAAAAATACAACATTTCCTTGTTTTCTCCGCTAAAAAAAATCTTAAATTATGCTAATAAATAAAAAGAGGCCGATGCAATAACTACGCCAGCCTCTTTTATAACCTATCTGCCTGCTCCTCAGGTCTGCAACCTTGTGGAGCAAACCCCACAACAACCTTTCACTATGTGGGAGTAACAGGGATCGAACCAGTGACCTCCTGCTTGTAAGGCAGGCGCTCTGAACCAGCTGAGCTATACTCCCAAATCTCTTTTTTGAGGGTGCAAAAGTAAGAACTTTTTGCGACATGGCCAAATAATTTATGCAAACGACTGCATATCAACCAACTTCTTATAGAGTCCATCGATAGCAAGGAGCTCTTCGTGAGTACCGAGTTCGACAATTTGGCCCTTGTCGAGAACCACTATAAAGTCGGCATCCTTGATGGTAGAAAGCCTGTGGGCAATGACGATGGAAGTGCGTCCCTGCATCAATGCGTCGAGCCCTTGCTGGACGGCATGCTCGGACTCGGAGTCAAGCGCCGAGGTAGCCTCATCAAGGATGAGGATGGGAGTGTCGCGAAGCACGGCACGGGCAATGCTCAGTCGTTGGCGCTGTCCACCGGAGAGATTCAGTCCACGGTCGCCAATGGGGGTATCGTAGCCCTGTGGCAGCTGGTCGATGAACTCGTCGGCATGAGCCACACGGGCAGCCTCGCGAATCTGCTCGAGGCTGTAGTCGGACGAACCAAAGGCGATATTGTTGGCCACCGTGTCGTTGAAAAGAATGCAGTTCTGCGACACGAGGCCGAATTGGCGACGGATCGAATTGATATTGAGGTCGCGGATTTCATGACCGTCGATGATAATCTGTCCCTCCGTGCAATCATAGAAACGCGGCAGGAGATCGACGAGAGTCGTCTTGCCCGCTCCCGAAGGTCCCACCACGGCGACAGTCTTGCCTTTGGGAATGGTGAGGGAGATGTTTTTGAGGACAAGGTCAGAACTTTCTGAGTTTTCAGAATTATCTGATTGTCGATAGCTAAAGCATACCTCCTTGAACTCTATCTTCTCATTGAAACTTTGCAAAACGACGGCATCGGGCTTCTCAACGATAAGCTCGTCGGCATCAAGCACCTCGAGGAAGCGCTCAGCAGAAGCACTACTCTTGAGCAGTGTATTGTAGGAACGCACGATGGCTTGGATGGGCGGTATGATACGGGCGAAGATGATGACAAAGAAGATGAATACCGAGGGTTGGATGGAGCCGTCGAAGACCTGCCAACCACCGACCACAAGAATAAAAACCAATGCCAATGTGCCGAGAATTTCGGAAAGAGGGCTCGAGAGTTCACGATGGCGCGCCACTTTGATCATGGTGCGAGTATAGTCCTCGTTGGCGGCGGCGAAGCGTCGTTCGAGGTCATCTTCTCGGCCGAACGACTTGATGGCCTTGAGACCCGCTAACGATTCCTCGAGAATGGCATTCAAACCACCCAGTTCATTCTGTCCCTTGCGGGAAGAATGTTTCAATCTGCGCCCTATCAACGCAATGAGCCACACACCTAAGGGTAGCACTACCAAGAAGAGGACAAAGAGTCTCCATGAAATGAATACCAACAGGAATCCAAAGACCAGCACGTTGATAGGTTCTTTGACGAGCGACTGAAGGACACCCACACACCACTCAAGGTCGGCAAGGTCGTTGGACATACGACTCATCAAGTCACCGCGACGCTTGCTATTGAAAAAAGAAACGGGGAGGATGGTGACTTTGTGATAGATGTCGTTGCGCAGACGCCCGATAAGGCCCGTGCGGAGACCTCCGAGGAAGACCTGCGCCAGATAGCGAAAGAGGTTGCTCAGCAACGAGCAGATTACATAGCCGCCAGCGACGATAAGCAGACATTGCCAGAGCCCATGCAACTCGCGATAACGGTAGAGGTGCCACATGCCCCAGTCGACAAGTTGCTGCTGCCCCATTCTGAAGGCCGGTTCCGTCTCGGGGGCTCCATTCACGCCGAAGAGCAGTTCGATGAAAGGAATAATCATCACATACGACCCCACACTGCAAAGGATATGCAACAGATTGAAAAGTACGTTGCCCGTAATCTGAACGGGGAAGTACTTCAGGTAGGCGAGTATGCGGATCATCGGTTTCATTGCAGGCGTATCTGTTTGGTGGTAACAGCGGTACCGCCACGGTGGCCAAGACGTTCGGCGCGCAGTTTCTTTTGCTTTATTAAGTAATCATAGGCCGTTTTGGCCTCGTCGGACTTGGGGCACTCAAGAACCACATGCACCCGAGGATGTTCGATGAGCCATGCCGCCAGCGCGTCGAGTACCTGCGTATTGCCAAGGTCCATAACGGAGATGCTGTCGCTGACCTGAACATAGCGACGGTCCAACTCACGAGCCTTGCCGCACTTGATGGTGGGCAGACAGCCCTTGACATCGAAGGTAACGACATTGGTATTCTTCTCGGAGAGCATTAGCAAAGTGTCGCGCGAACCCTGCGGAGTGTCCATCTTGATGTCACATAGGCGCATGGATTCGGGCCTTGCCGAAGGGTACAAGTCGAAGTAGAGGATGTCCTTGCTGCGTGAGGAAGTCACACGGCCGGGGAAATAGGCGTGCAACCCGTCGGTGGTGACACCGAAGGAGAGGTTATCATCCTCGGAATTGATAGGAAGTCCCAGATTAGTGGGATAAGAGTCGCCATTGAGGTCGATGAAGTAGACATCGTAGCCGCCGAAGCCTTGCCAGCCGTCGGAGACGAAGTAAAGCGTGTGGCCGTCGGCATGCAGGAAAGGGAATTTCTCGTTGCCTTCAGTATTGACGCGTGAACCGAGGTTCTCTGGACGGCTCCAGTCGCCGTTGGGCAGACGGTGACAGCGCCAAAGGTCGGAACTCCCCTGCCCTCCCTTTCGATTGGAGGCGAAGAGGAGCCAGTGGCCGTCGGCCGATACCGAGGGCTGCGATTCCCACGTGTCGTTACCGTTGATGCCGTTACCCAACTTCTCCACTTTCCACTTTTCTCCTCCCTCTTCCCACTTGGCACAATAGATATCGCTATTGGGGTAGCCTTTGTCCACCGTAAGACGTGAGAAAAAGAGCATCCGCCCGTCGGCGGTGGCGCTCACAGCCCCTTCAGAATTACCCTGATTGAACGGGGCTGGCAACTCGTGGCCGCTGTCGAAAGCACTGTCTTTACTGCTCCAGTCGCTGTAAAAAAGTTTCCATGTGGTCTTTTCGGTAGTGGAGGTGTAGAAACTGGTGCGGTCGCGCTTGACGGGAATCTCTCGAAGGTAATAGCATCGCCCGCCGTCGGGAGTGATATAGGGAATATCTTCGTTACGCTTCGAACTCACGCCTCGCAGAGGCACGGGGTCGAAAGGCACCCTGTGTAACTCGGCATCGGCAAGGAACTGCGCCCAGTGGAGGTAGGCCGAAGCCTCCTCGTAGAGAGCCGTCCATTCCTGCCGGTCGCTGCCGTTGGCCAGCTGGAAATAGCGGTTAAATTCCGACGATGCCTCTTCATAGCACTCGTCGGTGTAGTGTATCATGCCCATATAATAATGGGCGCGGGCATCGGGATAGTTCTCACAGAGGGAGATGCATTTGGTGAAATACTTGCGGATACCCGAGATGTTGAAACCGTTGTCCACAGCCAGCATACCTAGCCAAAACTGGGGGTCGGCAGCCTTGGGGTTGCGCTGTGCCACACGGCGCATCAACTTCGAGGCTTCGCCGTACTGCTGCTGCCCATAGTATTCCATCGCCTGATCGTAGGTTTTCTGGTCGCCCGCCTTCACCTTCACGTCGCACTGAGCCTGAGAAGTCGAAGACACGGAAAGAAAGGATAAGACTAAAAGGAGTGAAAGGAAGTGAGAGGGAGTGAAAGGAAGTGAAAGGACAAATGCACAAATCGACACTATTGTCCTTTCACTCCTTTTCACTCCTTTTTCACTCCTTTTCACTCCCATAATTATAATTTTGAAGCGTCTATCTCGAAATGAGCATCGGGACCGTTGCAGGGATTCTTACAGGCAATGGCACAGTCGGCACAGGAGGTAAGCTCTCCGTGGAGACGTTTCTTCACCATATCGCCCACGGCATCACGCAACGACTCGATGGTAATGCCACGAATCACCTCATCACAGAAGGCATAGCTGAGCATGGTGACAGCTGTGCGCTCGCTGATGCCACGGGTCTGCAGATAATACTTCGCCTGCTCATCGAGTTGTCCGATGGTGGAACCATGCGAGCATTTTACGTCATCATTGTATATCTCCAAGAAGGGGCGCGTGTCGACATGTGCCTTGTCAGTGAGCAGGATATTGCGGTTGGTCATGTACGCCTCTGTCTTCACTGCGCCGTCCTGCACCAGCACATGTCCGTTAAAGCGTGCCCGTGCGGCATCGTCGACAATACCTTTATACAGTTCACGGCTGTTGCAATGGGGCTTTGCATGCTCCACAAAGATATAGTTGTCGCACTGCTGCTCACGGTCCATCAGGTAAAGGCCGTCTGCCTGCAGGTCGCAGCCTTCACCTTGCATCCTCACCACCACATTGTTTCTCACGTGTCCGCCACCAAGCGTGATGGTACACATCCTGACCTGAGCGTCGCGTCGCATCACCATCTCTATTTGGGTGAGGTGCGTGGCCGGTGTATTAGGTCCCTGCAGACGGTATAGACAGAGGCTGGCGCCTTCGGCGACGGTGATGGCAAGATGTTCCGCGTCGGACATCACAGTGTAGCCTGCATCTTCGTGCAACATAAACAAGGGTGCGTCCTTGGGCGAGCAGAGCACCAACTTTCGCTCACTGCCGGCCGTCACCGTCATCTGCTGTGCTGCAGTGGCACACTGCCAGCCATCATTCCATATATTGGGCAGTTGATCCTTCCTAATCATAACATTCCACTTTCAACTTTTCACTTTCCACCCTCCAGCTCATCCTTAATCCAATCATAACCTTTCTCTTCCAACTCCAAAGCCAGTTCCTTAGGACCGGTTTTCACGATGCGACCCTCGTAGAGCACATGAACGAAGTCGGGCACTATATAGTAGAGCAGACGCTGATAGTGAGTCATGACCACAGTGGCGTTGTCCTTCGAACGCAGTTGGTTCACTCCGCCGGCCACGATACGCAGAGCATCAATATCGAGACCCGAGTCCGTCTCGTCGAGGATAGAGAGCGTGGGGTTGAGCATAGCCATCTGGAATATTTCGTTCTTCTTCTTCTCTCCACCGCTGAAACCTTCGTTCACCGAACGGTTGGCCAAGTTGGTTGTCATCTCCACCACCTTCTTCTTCTCCTCCATAAGCTTCAAAAACTCGCTGCCGCTCAAGGGGTCGAGACCGTGATACTTACGCTGCTCGTTGACAGCGGTGCGCATAAAGTTGGTGATGCTTACACCGGGAATCTCCACGGGATACTGGAAGCCAAGGAATAGTCCCTCACAGGCACGCTGATCGACGGGCAGGTCGAGAATATTCTTGTCCTTGAAGATGACCTCACCAGCGGTGACAGTATACTTCGGATTGCCGGCGATAACACCCGCCAAGGTGCTCTTGCCATTGCCGTTGGGACCCATGATGGCATGCACCTCGCCACGATTGATTTCGAGGTCCACACCTTTCAAGATCTCACGGTCGCCGATGGAAGCATGCAAATTGCGTATTGAGAGTAGTGACATATTGATTACAACTATTTGATTACTATATTAATATAATATAATTACAGCACAATGCCAAATAGCAAAAATACGAAATTAGCATGGACTGACAAAATAAAATTTGTGCAGGTCGAAAAAAGTTCGTATTTTTGCAATTGGTTATGAAAATGCCAATAGTAACACTGACAACCGATTGGGGCAACCAAAGCTTCTTCACCGGCATGGTGAAAGGGGCTTTGTGCAGTGCCGTCGAGGGGGTGCAGGTGGTGGACATCACCCACCATGTGGACCCATTCAGTGTGATGTCGGCCACCTTCGTAGTGAAACACGCCTGCCTGGGATTCCCTGCCGGGACAGTGCACATCATCGATGTGGCTACCCAGCCGCCCCTGCTGGCAGTAAAAGCCTGCGGTCAGTATTTTCTATGCTGCGACAACGGTGTGCCGGCCACAGCTTTTGGCGACGAGATAGAGGATGCCGCCGTCATCCCCGTGCCGGACGGCTCACCCCTCGGATTTGCCGCCCACACCTTCTTCGTCCCTGTGGCTCAACGACTATTGGCGGGAGCCCCGCTGAGCGACATAGGCCCACGACCCGAGAGTCTCGTGCGACGCACCATGACAGGATGGCTTCGCTCCGGCGACGAATACCGCGTCGTCATCCATTATATCGACAGCTACGGCAACGCCTACCTCGGCATGACCTACCACGAATTCGAACAGGAACGCCAAGGACGCCGTTTCGAGATGATTGTACGCGAGCAGCGCATCAACGAAATCATGGACTCCTACTACCAGCAGCACGCCACCGCCGACCCGCGCCGGAAACTACGCCTCATTGTCTCCGCCACAGGACTCCTCGAGTTGGCTGTCAAGGAGAGTTCCTTCGTCCAACTCATCGGCCTCCGCACCAACGATGCCGTAATCCTTAAGTTTAAGGATTAATGGTTATGGTCATTGTAATCTAAGTTGTCCGATTAAAGAAAAGAGGCTGATGCAATGTGCTGCGTCAGCCTCTTTAACCGTTAACCGTTAACCGTTACTGCTTCGGAGTCTTCCAGCTGAAGAACACTTGCAAACCAGCCATCTGGTAGACCTGAAGGTGGCCCCACTTGCCCATGCCATTGAAATCGGTATCCCATTTGAGGTTGAGGGCAAAATTGGCTGCGATATACGAGGAGAAACGGTAGTCAAGCTTCAGCTCGAAGTCCATATCGGTCTCGAAGATGCGACGTTCAATCCAGTTCTTATTGGCCAAATCTTGCCAAGTCTCGCCGTCACTGAGCTTGTACTCGCAATCCTGCGGAGTAGTCACACTGCCATCGGCCAAACCCGACACCTCACTCCAGGCCATGTGCGTGGGCTTCATGTAATCATAGAAGAGCTCTAAACGGGCATAGAGGTCGAGATTGGGCAAGAGATCTTTCTTCAGGTACTGCGCTTTAACATAACTACCAAGGGCGAAGTAAGCATGTGTGTGGACTCGATTGGGATCGGTAGGATCGAAATTCTTGTCCTGGATAACGCCATAGGTGTAGTTGCTGTCGATGAGATCGTCGTTGAAAACGAAGGTGGTCTTACCTGTCAAAAACGACAGCGACACTGACCATTCGGGCTTCTTGTATTCGAAAGAGAGAGCCGTAGTCAAATAAGCGGGAGCCATGAACGAGGAAACCAACTTGCCGTCGTTGTCGCCAGCTGCGAGGTACTCATAACCGTTGGCAAACTGGGTCTTCAAGTTGGCAGTGAAGCTGGCACCCCAGTCTTTGTAAGCTTTCCAACTGAAGGCCGAAGTGAGGTCAATCTTATCGAGGCTCTTGCGACGACTCTCGAAGCGACCGCCCTGGGCCGAATTGTCGAGATCTTGCCATGCATAGCCAAAACCCAGATCGACGATATTGTCCCACACATAATGTGGATGGGTATATTTATAGTTGCCAAAGAATGTGATATTCAAGTCAATCTGCGAGGTACCCGTCTTCGACCAGTTGTTGAACAACGACTCACTGAGTTTCAGTGCGGGCGTCGAGAGGGTCGCCCAGCTGCCCTGAGGTTTGGCGACAGTATCCTGCGCCATAACGGGAGCGGCGGCCATCAGAAAGGCCGCACAAAGAGTGACGATGTGCTTCATAAGTCTGGAATATTAGAAATTACTTGATTGATTTCCGGGAGCAAAAAACCCTTGTTGACGAGCGACGCGACAAGTTTCTGACGGAGGACATAAGGATCGTCGGTCTTCTGTTCCAACTCGAGGCGCTTCTTCTCCGCCACTTCGGCGAGGACTGCCATATAAGCCTCTTCACTCACCGCTGCCATACCACGGTCCACTGCCTCACGCGGCAGATGCTTCAGTCGCAATTGGTACAGCACCTTCTGACGCCCCCAGTGCTGCGTCAGTATCTTGCTCTCGCAAAACGCTTTCGCATAACGTTCGTTGTCGAGGTATCCTTCGCGCTGTAGCGCCGCTACGATAACATCCGAGTCTGAGGGCGACGCTCCCCAGGTCACCAACTTCTGCCTCACGGCATCTTCGCACTGCTCCGCAAGGGCACAGTAGCGGCGCGCCCTGTCAAGCAAGGCTCGCTGTGTTTCATTGCTGTTGCCTTTGGTCTTCATTTCGGGGTGCAAAAGTACAACTTTTTTTTTAACCACGAAAATAATTTTGCAGTTTCAAATTTTTTTCGTAATTTTGCATTTTGTATATAGTATACCATAAGATATGGCAAAAGGGAGAATATTATTTGTAAATCAAGAAATTACACCGTTCTCTGCCGAGAACGAGGAATCCATCCTTGGACGCTACCTGCCCGCAAGAACGCAAGAAATGGGACGCGAAATCAGGGTCTTCATGCCCAAATTCTGCGAGGTAAACGACCGCAAGCACCAACTGCATGAAGTCATCCGCCTCTCCGGCATGAACCTCATCGTCAACAACTGCGACCACCAGCTCATCATCAAGGTGGGATCTATCCCAGCAGCACGCATGCAGGTCTACTTCATCGACAACGAGGAATACGCCATCAAGGGCAAGAGCATGCTCGACAACCGTCACCACGTGTTGGCTAATACCGACGAGCGACTGCTCTTCTTCGGCCGTGGCACCCTCGAGGCGGTACGCAAGCTCGCTTGGCAACCCCACCTCATCAATTTCTCCGGATGGTCCACAGCCATGATTCCTTTCTACCTCCGCCGTATTAACAAGGAGAACGCCTTCTTCAGCGGCACCAAGATGGTCATCACCCTTATGAACGACCGCTTCGAAGGCCCCATCGGTGGCGAACTCGAACGCAAGATGAAGACCGACGGTGCCACCGCCAAGGATCTCCGCCTCTATGGCGAGACCAACTACCTTGGCCTCATGAAGTCCGCCATCACCTACTCCCAAGGTGTCATCATCGGCTCTCCCAACGCCGACCCCGAACTGGTGGCTTTCGCCAAGGAAAACAAACGCAATGTGCTCGACTACACCGACGACCGCGACGAATTCTACAACCGTATCAACAAATTCTACGACACCATCGTCGGCGTCAGCAAATTCGAAAACTAAAAAAAAACATATTTGAAAATTGAAGTTGAAAATTGATATCCCAATGAAAAAACTATTGTCCTCTCACTCCCTTTCACTTCCGCTCTCTCTCTTTCACTCCTTACTGCTTCTTCTCCTTGCTTCCCTGTCCTTCACTTCTTGCACCGACGAGGAGTCTGACCTCGGCATCGACCTCATCGACTCCACCACCCTCTATGAGGGCATCGTCGACACCCTCTATGCCGACAACGCTTGGACCGAATTCGACGACTCCCTCCAAACCAGCGGGACCTCTTTCGGTATCATCGGCAACTACCACGACGCTACCTTCGGCAGTGCCTCCGCCTCTTTCTACACCCAGATTGCGCTGCCCTCTAACGCCAACGACATCGCTTTCGACTCCATGGTCATCGACTCCGTCGTCCTCTCCTTCGCCAAAACACAACTCTTCCCCGACAGCACCACCACCTACCACTTCCACTTCGAAGTCAAGCAGCTCTCCGAACAGCTCCTCTCCGACACCACCTACTACGCCTTTGACCAGCTGCCCGTCGACGAGAACGCCACCTTCTTCAACGGCATCGTCCCCGTCACCTACTACGACACCGTCGTCAACCTCAAACTCGACTCCTCCATCAACCGCGTTATCCGCCGCTCCGCCACTGCCGAAGATTTCCTCGCCGAGACCAAGGGTCTCCGTGTGCGTATCCTCAACAGTTCCGACGAGGGACTGCTGACCGTCGACCTCACCTCTACCAACACCTGCCTCCGTGCCTACTACCACTATGTCTACGACAACGACACCGTCAGCAGCGCCTACACCTTCCTCCTCGGTGCCGGCACCGCCCATTTCACCCACTTCTCCCACAATTACGCCGGCACTCTCTTCGCTTCCGGCAATCCCATCCCCGGCACCTACCGACTCTATCTCGAGCCCCTCGCCGGCCAGCGAGTCAGACTTAGTTTCGACCACGACCTGAAAGCGTTCCATACCGCCCATCCCTGGGCTGTGATCCATCACGCCGAACTCCTCCTCCCCGTGGCTCCCGAAGCCCTCGCGGGCGACCAACCCGACCAAATTCTCACCCTCGGCAAGAGCGCCACCAATGACAACTGGTTCTATATCGACGACCTCATCAACGTCTACGACCTCGCAGGCTACGACGGCACCTTCCACAGCGACCGCGGACTCTACCGCATCCGTGTGTCCCAACACCTTCAAGGTCTCCTCCGCCTCGGCCTCGACCCAGGACTCCGAATCTTCCTTAACTCCGCCCGCCACGCTGCACAACGCACCATCCTCAATGGCCTCTCCACCTCCGACCGGCCTCGCATAGTCATCGTCTATTCCGAATAGCAAACCACCCCCTTTTGACCCTTTAATCCCCTTAATCCCATGAAAAAAATCATCGTCCTCGGAATCCTCACCCTCATGCTCGCCCCCCTGAGCGCACAGAAACACTACGAGCGCAAATACGAGAACTCCAACCAGCTCTCCGTCCAAGGCACCCTCAACAACGCCGGTCGCCGCACAGGCAGCTGGACATGGTGGTACCCCAACGGCAAAATCTCCCAGGAAGGTTCCTACGACAACGGCGCCAAAACCGGCACCTGGACGCTCTACTATGAGGACGGCAGCCGTCTGGCAGAAGAATGCCACACCAACGGCACATCGCGCTCCTGGCACCGCAATGGTGACCTCAAGAGCGAGGTGAATGTCGAAAACGGCAACTACAACGGCCTCTACCGCTCCTGGCACGAGAACGGTCAGAAAGAAGAGGAGGTAACCTATATCAACGGCAGCCGCGAAGGCGAGACCTTCCAGTGGCACAACAACGGCACCCTCAGCTTCTCCGGACGCTACCGCGACGGCGAACTCCAAGGTGAAGGCATCTGGTACTTCCCCAACGGCAAGGTCGACATGCGTGGAAACTTCGTTGACGGACTTCAGGACGGTCCCTGGACCTTCTACTGGCGCAGCAACGGCCGCCTCGGTGTCGAAGGCAACTACTCCAAAGGCAAGGAGTCAGGCACCTGGACCTACTACTATGAAACCGGCGAACGCTGGCGCACGGGCAACTACCGCAACGGCATGCGCGAAGGCACCTGGACCACCTACTACGAGTCCGGCGCCAAACTCCACGAAGGACGCTGTGTCGACGGCAAGGAAGAAGGACGCTGGACGGCCTGGTACGAGAACGGCAAGGTCGACTACTTCGGCGACTTCTCCCGCGGCCTCAAGAATGGCGAATGGAAAGGTCTCTACGATGATGGCTCCACACGCTACGTCATCCACTACCGCAATGACGAGAAAGACGGCGAAGAAGTCCGCTACTACCCCAACGGTAAGATAGAAATCCGACAGAACTTCAAGAATGGCCGTCTCGACGGCAAATACGAGCGCAACAACGAAGCCGGTGCACCTGTCGAACGCGGCCAGTTCCGCAACGGCGAGAAAGACGGCAAATGGCAGTGGTACGACAACGGCCGCGAAGTCTACTCAGCCAAGTTCAAAGACGGGAAAGAAGTGAAATGAAACTCCTGCTCGCCTCCCAGTCGCCCCGCCGCCGACAGCTCCTCGCCCAACTGGGCTACCCCCTCGAATGCATCTCACTCGATGTCGACGAGCACGTCCCCGACGGCATCCCGGCCGCCGAGATAGCCGAAATGCTCGCCTGCCGCAAAGCTTCCGCTTTCGACCTTTCAACTTCCAATTTCCAATTTCCAATTTCAGACGACATCGTCCTCGTCGCCGCCGACACCGTCGTCGTCCTCGACAACCAACCCCTCGGCAAGCCCGCCTCGCGCCAGCAGGCCATCGACATGCTCCACGCACTCTCCGGCCGACACCACTCTGTCTATACAGGCGTCTGCCTCCGCCCCCTCACTCAAACAATCAAGCAATCAAACACTCAAACAATCAAGCAATCAAGCAATCAAGCAATCAAGCAATCAAACACTCAAACAATCAAGCAATCAAGCAATCAAGCAATCACTCATCATTTCTCCGAGCGCACCGATGTCTATTTCCGTCCCCTCACCGACGACAAAATCATCCACTATGTCGACACCTACAAGCCCTTCGACAAAGCCGGGGCCTATGGCATCCAAGAATGGATAGGCATGATCGGCATCTCACGCATCGACGGCTGCTACTACAACGTCATGGGCCTGCCCCTCGCCGCCCTCTACTCCCACTTGCAGACCCTCCTGTAAGACTGTACTATCTAAATCCTCCCGTCAATTGTTATCCCACAAAATAAATCTTGTGGCAGACACCTGTTCCTGTAACCCAGGGCAGTCTGTATGAGAACGGCTTTCTTCACTGCTGTTTGTTTTCCTCAGAAAAGCCAACCCGCAAGGGGTTGCTGGCGGTACCCTGCTGACTGCCGTTGACAAAGGGGAAAACGTCATCGGAGTGGAAGATGTTGTGGTAATAAGAGGAGTAGTAGCGTAGCGTAATGAGGTTGCCGTCCTCGGCATGCTGCGGGGGTACGATAAAGAGGAAGAACAATGTGCCCGATGGAGCGACGAGGCCAACGCACTCATCGCCGACGAAGGCCGCGACGCGGTCGGCGGTGTCAATAGTCCAAAGACTGTCGCCACCCTGCAGGTCGACACCAATGACGGCGGTCATGCTGGTGGTATAGTCGTAATCGGTGCTGACGCTCCATGCGGGGTCTGTAATATTGCCGAACATCGGGTTCGGCTCCGCGACGCTGTCGCCCTCCTCCTTGCCGCAAGAGGCAAGGAAGAGGAGGGCAGAAATCATCATTGTACCTATGGTCAATATGATGCGTTTCATTTCTTAATTAGTTTGATGGTGGTTAATGTTCCATTGTTGTTTACCGTGGCGAAGTAGACCCCTGCGGGGAGGTCGGCTGGTGTCCAACCGCTCGTCGTGATGCGGTCGATGAGCACACCATCGATATTATAGATGGTGATGGTGAAGTCATCGGCCCAACCCTCGGTGGCTACGAAGTCCACATGGTTTGTGAAGGGTATCGGGTAGGCGGTGACCTGCGAGGTGAGAGGTGAAAGCACGACGGGGTTGGCAAGCGTACCTATATGACGGTTTGGTTGAGTGGAAAGTGAAGAGTGGAGAGTGGAAAGTTTGGTGGCGGTGCCATCATATTCCATCGTGAACGAGAGGTCTCCTGGTTGGTCGGTGCCGAGTGTGAGGAAATAGAGTGTATCTCCATCGACCAACATCGGTTCTGCAACACCGACATTCTCACCCGCCACGTAGGCGCGCAAGGGCGAAACACTATTCATTCCTTCAACACGGGCGATGAGAGTCATGTTGGTGGCTGGCCGGAAAGTCTGGTCGGCCTCGTTGGATTGGTTAACCCCGTCGCCCTTGCTTCCCTTGCTGCTGCGCGAGGGGCGGAAGGTGAAGTTCACCATGCCGGCGGCCTGGCGGTGCAACAGGTACCCATGGCCGGGCGTGAGCGCCTTCAGCGAGCCTTCCCAGCGCTCATTCTCCGAATAGACGGCGAAAGCGGTCTGCGACTTGATGATGTCGCCAACGCTCACATGCTCGATGTAGTCGGCCATCGCGTTGGTGATGTTCTCGGTGCTGCTGAGCAGGTAAGGGAAGGCGTTCCAACCTTGGTGCAGGGGGATGGTGCGGTCGGCCTCCGAGGAGAGGCGACGGCCCGCCAACTGCGTGTTGTAGTGGAATTCGCCCGTGCGCATCATGTACATCTGCTTATGATCCAGTCTCGTGAGCGTGCCCACCCACTGATCGCCGTCCCATTCAGCAAACTGCAGCGTGGCGACGCTCTTTAGCTGGTCCTCCTCATCCCACGGCGTGGCATTGTAGAGAAGGTCGCCGATGGCACTGTTGGCGTCGGGCTTCAGGTAGAACGAAATCCAGTTCCAACCCTCCATGATGTCAAGGTTCTGCACCTCGTTGGCCGAGGTGGAGAGGAGGACGGGGGCCGACGGCGGCAGTCCCACCATGTTGTCGGTATGGTAGGTGACGGCCGTCGAGCTACTCAGGCTGTAGATGCGGCCTGTCGAAGCCTGCCACAAGCGGAACTTGACCGGCATATTCTCCAACACTTCTGAGCCGTAGATGGTCATATAGAGGTAGCTCGTGCCAGCCTCGCCGTTGAAGTCGACATTCGCCATACCGACGATGTCATTGCCTATCATGGCGGCGACGATGTCGTTGGGGTCGCTGTCGTAGACACCGTCCACCATCACCTGTCCACGCAGCGTCATCTGACGTTCGTAACCATTGGGGTTCGCATCGCCCCACGGGCAGAAGGCCTTGATTTCGACCATTATCTTCAGAGGCTCACTGAGGCCGTCCTCGTCGGTGAGGTAGACAATCTCGGAATAGATGCCCACGGGGAGGTTGTGGTCGACGGTGAAGCGCACCGGGATAATCTCCTGCGGGTTGATGCTGCCGTAGCTCTGGTTAACGGTGAGCCAGTCGGGCAGGCCGTCGATAGTGTACTGATGGCGTCGGCCGCTGATGTTCTGAATGTCGGTCGTGAGCTCGAAGTCGTTGACCGAAGTCTCGTACAAGGAGGCTTCCATATGGTTTACACCCCAGAGAAGGACATTCTTGTTCACATACACCTGCCACATGGTGGGACTCACGGTGCGGTTGCCGTTGAGGTCCTCCACATTGCGTACGGTGATGTAGATGTTGTTCTTGTTGATTTCACGGTCCTGCATATTGAGGTTGATGAGCAGCTCGTCGTTGTTGAAGCTCCAGTCGAAGTTCATCTTGGTCAGCAGGCCACGCTCGCGCACTGGTGCGATGTCCTCGTCGGTGGCGAAGAGGGCGTTGAGGGTGTCGAAGCCCGGAGACAGTGTCAAGGGTTGAATCTTTTCCACCACGGTACCGTCGGTGGTACGGAATATCTTGCGGTTGTTGATGGAGAAGTGCTCTTCCATGATGCCGTTGCTGTTCTCCACCTGTTCGCTGAAGGGCAGCCAGGCCACGAGGCCCATCTCGTCGCCGTAGGGGGCGAGGTTATCGTAGGCTTCCACCAGACTCTTAGGCAACGCCTGCTCGAAGAGCACCAGCTCGTCGATGCTGCCGCGCAGCACCGAGCGGTTCCAGGCACCGCCAATCAGCATGTCGCCACTCAGGCCGCTGAGCGTGTCGGTGGCGAAGGTATTCATCAGGTTGCCGTCGACATAGACGGCGGCATTGTTCAGCGTGCGGTTCACCGTCAGCACATAGTGGTGCCAGCTGCCGTCGGCGAAGGTGCCGGTGGCCTGTTGCATCAGGTTGCCGTTACGGAAGCGCAGGCGTCCGTTCTCGATGGCTATCAGCGTGCCGTCGAATCCGTCCACGCCCTGGTAGCCGCGCTGGCGCCAGCCCGCCGAGAAGAGCGGCACGTTATACTCCGTGGTGCGGAACCAGAACATCAGGGTGTAGTCATGAATGTTGGAACGCGAGAGGATGTTCTGGTCGAGGCTCACGGCCTGTGTGCCGTCGAGGTGGAGGGCGAAGCCTGCGGGAGTGGTCCAGGCGAAGCCGTGGAGCGAAAGTGTCGAGCCGCTGGCCTTGTCGGCGCAGCTGGTGCCACGACCCTCGTTCATGGGATAGTAGGCCGCCAGTTTGCGCTCGTAGCCCGTCAGGCGTCGCTCGTGGGTCTCCACGATGTCGGCCTGGCTCAGGGCCTTGAGCCACACACGAGCCTCCAGCATGTTGCCGCGGAAGCCGTGGCCGAAGACCAGCGGGGCGCTCTGGGAGTTAAGAGTTAAAAGATAAGAGCTAAGAGTGGTATCGGCACTGGTGGCGGGGTCGGTCACCTCCTCGGTGCCGGCGAAGAAGCGCACCCTGCTCTCGTCTAGGTCGACCACCATCACCATGCGGCGGAAGTCGGTGAGGGGCTCCAGACGCTTCGAGTGTACATAGCTGTCACCCACATAGGCGTACATGCGGCAGCTGTCGCCATCGGGCTCCAGGCCAAAGGAGATGCCGCCGGTGGGCGTGGTGTGGCCGAAAAGTTCCATATTGCCGCTGGGCAGAGCCGTGTAGGGCTTGGCCATGAGGTCGATGCTGAACGACTTGTCGGCCAGCACGCGTGTCACCGCACTGGAGGCACCGCAGCTCGGCGTGCCGTCGAAGTAGAGCGAGGTGCCGGTCGAGATGCGTCCGCTCGAGTTGGTGACGCCCAGCAGCTGGAAGTTATTGTCCTCGTCGAGGTAGTTGCCCGCGATGGGCTCGTTGAAGCGCAGCTTGATGTTGTCGGCCACGCCGAGTATGCCGTAGGCTGGCTCGGGCTGGCCGAAGACACGCGGACAGCGCGTGTCCTTGATGCCGCTGAAGACCTCGCTCGACTTGGTGATGAAGCCCGAGCCATGGCGACAGAAGCTCACGGCACGCAGGTCGTAGTGCTGCTCTATCGGGTCGCGCTCGCCGTAGAAGTGGATGTTGTCGATGCGGCCGCCGGTAATCATGGCTTTGTTGCCGCTGGCCATGCTGTAGAGCAAGCTGTCGGCATAGTAGGAGCAGAGGGTCACCCATTCGTCGACGCTCTGTGTCGACAACTTGTACTGGAACTCGATGTGGTCGAAGTTGCGGTAGTTGACGTCGAAGTCCTTGATGCCCACCGGCAGGTAGTAGCCCGTGGAGTCCTGCGGCGAAAGGGTGTTGAGCACCCAGTTGTCGTGCACCTGGTCGAGGCTCACGTCGCAACTCACCGGCATGAAGTGTACCGAGAACTGGGCCTTGCCCTTGGTGCTGCTGATGCAGGTGGAGGCAAACTCGATGACCAGGTCCTCGAAGTCGTAGCCGTCGCCGGCATAGACCTCCATGGTCTTGGTAATGACTTGCGAACCAGTAAGGACAATCGTGCGCCCGTCGGTCAGCGGCATGCCGTCGATGAGGATACGTGCGCCGTGGGGGTTGCTCTGTTCATTCAACTTGAGCTTGAAGGTGATGGGATTGTCCATAGCTGCACCCACGGTGGCCTCAAGCTCGTTGTAGAGCTGGATGGTGAACAGCGCGGGACGGTCCACCGGCACGTTGCTGCGCTCGTGGACGTTGATGTCCACCTTGGGGTTCTCCAGCCGCAGCGCACCTGCCGAGAGAGGCGTCTTGGGATGGTAGAACTCGGTGCTGTCGGCCACCTCGCAGGGGCACTTGGCGGCGCCGCCACGCAGGTAGTAGACCAGCGAGCCGTAGAGGTAGGAGTCGCCGTCATAGTCGTTACCATTGTCAACGAATTCACGCGTGGTGTCCGAGGCCACGTTGAAGGAAAACTCGCTGGCGCTCTTCTTCAGGCGGTAGATGCTGACATCCATGTTGCTGTATCTGTCAGGGGCGAGGGTGAAGCCTATCTCGCGGGTGTGCGAGAGACTCCTCACTGGGTCGCGTCCGAAGTTGAAGTCGATGATGGGCGTCAGAGAGAACTTGGTGGCCGAGCCAGGAGCGTTGACACCGACCAGGAGCGGGTTGATGCCATTTTCGCCCTGTGCATTGTTGCGTACTTTCGTAAAAGCGTTTCTGATGAGATTAACGATGGGTTTGGCAAAGGCGTTGGCGATGTTGCCAATAAGGTCGCCGGTGCCCACACCGAAGCCCGGGTAGTCCCAATAGACGTGGTAGGCATTGCTATAGGAGTAGTTTTCGCTGCGCGAGATGGTGAGGGGGCCGCTGACGGAATAGGTGGCCACTGAGTCGTGCTGGTGCTGGTGGATGGCAGCCACCTTCTCGGCCTCGTTCTGATACAGGAGCTGGACCCAGTCGGCGATGCGCTTATTGAGACTGGCCACCTCGTCGGTATAGAGATTCGATGAGCCGGTGGGGCGCATGGGCAGGTAGTAGTCTTCACAGGCCCAGTTTTCGTCGTCGGGGCTGACGCGGCTCCAATAGACCTGCGTGCCGCGGGCGTCGGCGGTGGCCTGCGCCGTGGCGCTGTCGCAGGTGAGCAGCAGGGCGTCGCGCTGGTGCGTCAACTGCGGGATGAGGTTGTCGCGGATATGGCTGTGGGTGTAGGCGAAGGTGGAGTTCAGGTAGGGACCCGTCTCCAGCTCGCTGCCGATGACCAGATAGTATTTGTTGCCGTTGGTGTCCACGCCCTCTCCCACGGTCTGCATGGAGCCGTTGGCACTGCTGCCGCCCAGGGCGCTGTAGGTCACCGAGTCGAGCGGCTGCACGGCATCCACGCGGCGGAAGTAGACATTCTGTACCGCGCCGATATAGACATCGGCGTCCTGTCCCACATAGTAGGGGTCGCTACTGGTGCTGATGCGCTCGGCAGTCTTGAAGGTGTAGTTGCCTTGGTGCTTGTAGTTGTAGCTACTGGTGATAGGTAGGGTAAAGTCGTAGGTAGTGCTAAAATCCATGTTCTGTCCCAAGAAGGTGCCGGCGCCCATGCCAACGAAGGCACCCATAACGGTCTTGGCCTGTGTGCCGAGGGTGAGACCGAACTCAAGGCCGAACTTGAACTGGAAGTCGTAGGTGTAGCTGTACGAGTACTCGGCGCCGCTCTCGATGTAGGCGCTGGAGTTGCTTCCCGGCGGGTCGCGCAGCACGTCGAGCAGCTGGATGGTGCCGTGGGTCGAGGTGATGACGTCGGCGTCGGTCTTGCGGTAGCCGGTGACGTAGCCGCGCACGGCCTGCTGCTCCACAAACTCGCCCTCGCTCTCCACCGACAGGTCGAGCACACGCTGCACATTGGTGTCGCTACGCACGAAGGATACATAGTCGATGGGGATCGTGAAGTCAGCGCTGCCGAGGGTGTCGAGCTCCTTGCTCATCACCTGCGTGTTGGCGTTCTCGTTCTCGTGCATGCCGTTGTATATCTTGAGAGTGCCGCCCTTGATGCGTACCTCGTCGGGGATGCCGTTGGGGTCGTTGTTGTAGTAATAGTCTTCGTGGGCGTAGGCGCGGAAGTCGTATGTGCCGCTCTCGAAGACTGGGGCGCCGAAGAGGTAGCGGTAGGTGCCGTCGGCCTGCTTCGTGGCCACGGGCACCTGGATGTTCTCGTTGGTGATGGTCTGGCGCTTGATGGTGGGCTCGCCGAAGTAGTCCACCTCCATGCCCCACTTCAGCTGCTTGCAGGTGATGGTGATGGGGGCGCGGTAGGTCAGCTTGTAGTGGGCGTTGCTGGTGGCGTAGCGGGCATGCTCGCCCCAGCCGTTGGCAGCGGTGGGGGCTTCGCGCACGGTGTCGCGCACGGTGGCGGCACCGCTGAGGTCGAGCACCTCGCTCGTGCGACCACGGCCGAAGAGGGTGGCGTAGCCTGTGGCACTGGCCTGGATAATCTTCCAGCGCACAGGGAAGAGGTCGGCACTGAACTCGCCCGTCGCCGGGTCGGGCTCTATCACCACACGCTTCAGCTGGTAGTGCACGTCCGTCTCTCCCACAGTATCCACCCTGTCAAAACCATCCACCCCGTTAAACCCGCCATACAGCAGGTGCGGCACCGTGTACTCCAGCGTGTCCTTGGTGAGGTCGCTGGGCACTCGCACCACATAGCTTACGTTGTCGCCCTCCAGCTCGAGCACCAGCTTGAGGTCGTCACCGAGGTTGTTGCGCGAAAGGCCGAGGCCGAGGGGCAGCGCCGTCTGGTCCAATCCACCGCAGACGCGCCCCGTGAGGCGCACCTTCGTCTCGTCCCATACGCGCACGCCGTCCAGCGGAGTGCTGCGGGTAATCAGGCTGTCGTTATTGATGCGCACAAAACCGTCGCCATTGAAGTGGTGGCCCTCCTTCACCACCTGCAGGGTAAAGGCGCTACCCTGCGGCACGCGAATCTCGAAATTGCCGCTGGCGTCCGTCTTCACCGGCGTGTTGGCGAAGCGCATCAGGTTGCCGTTGAGGCGGAAGCAGGCGTCGCGCACCGGCACCGAGCTGTTCTCGAAGAGCACACGGCCGGTGAAGCGGACCGACGAGATATTGTCGAAGTCCACCCCCTGGGTGATGCAGCGGTGCAGCGCGAGGGTGATGGTGGCCGAGGGCGAGGTGGTGTTGTTGTAGTGGAACTGGGCGGTCTGCGAGGTGGGGGTGATGGCGTATTCCACACCGCCGCCATAGGGCAGGCTGTCGAAGAGGTAGGCACCGGTGCTGTCGGTGGTAGCCACCTGCACCGTGGCGCCGTTGTCGGTACGCGTGGCGGTGACGGTGATGCCGGGACAGCCGCTGCCGTCCTCGTAGTGCACGCGGCCCGCGATGCGGCCGTAGGGCGAGCGCGAGCCGGTGGTGACGTGGCTGGTGCTGACGGTGTTGCCCTCACAGGTGTAGCTCATGGTGACGCGGTATTGCCACACGGGGCTAATCTGCGGGTCGGCCTCGTGGTCCACCCAGAAGCTGTTGGTGGTGGTGCCGAGGGTGGTCCAGGCAGCGGAGGGGTCGTTGTCGGGCCGCGCCTCGACGAGGAACTCGTCCACCCCGCCGTCGGTCATGCCCCACGTGAGGCGTACATATTCGGGGCTCACCAGATGCGTGCCCTCCAGGCCGTCAAGGTTGCCGGCGTTGGTGTAGTAGGGATCTTCGCCTCCATCGCGCACAAAAGATATATTATGGCTGTAGCCGCCTTCTACATCATACCCTTGTTCAAACTGCCATGTCCACACTGGTGGTTCCAACGTAGCTTCGCTCCTTTCCACGCCAAGTTCGTACTTATAGTGTATGCAGGGATTGTTCAACACATCGGTATAGTGAAGAATGATGCTAGGGTTGTCAGAATCGTGTTCAGGATGGTAGAATACCCTGTCAATAGAGGCTTGGATGCTATCGGCTGATATGGGAATACGGATGGTGTCTCCTGTCTCCTGCATAATCTTGTAGATATACAGCGTAGCATGGTCGTCCCAATAGGAATATCTGTAACGTTTGTTGAAGTCTCTCCCGTTTCCGTAAATGTTATTGAATAATTTGATGGACAGATGCACCTTATGGTTGTCAGCGAAATTATCATCGGCTTTGTAGGTTTGAGCTTCGCAGGGGAAAATAGGCAAACGAGGTGCGGGGGACGGAGTACAACTGCCCGAACGGGCGTAGTCGTGTCCCTCCCAGCCCCAGATGGCCGACGATGTACGTCGCACGCGGTAATAGACTGTGTAGCTGTTCTCCACAGGATTGCGCCATGCCGCACGTGAGGAATCGACGTAAGTGAACAGCTTATTGTTCATGGCACTGTCGGCCCACTCGATGGGTAGCATAGCGATGGTCTGCGCGTCGCTGAAGTCGCTCTGGTAGGCACGCTGTATCTCGAACATGTCGTTGGGTACGATGTCCTCGGTGTGGGGATAGGCCAGATACCATCTTAGCTCCTTGTAGCGAAAGTCTTCATACCACAGCCCGTCGCGTTCGTAGGAGTGACGGGTCACCCAGAAATTATATATCTTGTGATAAGCCGGGATGGCCACCTTGTTGGAGGTGAGCCAGCGGATGACGTCCGTCGTGTCGGAGGCCTCCCTGCCTTGCACCTGCACATACATCATAAAGCCCGGCTGCACGGTGTCCAGCGGCTGCACATAGAGCATGTCGCTCTGATTCTGGCAAGGAATCTGAGCAGAGTTCCAGGAGGTGTAGTACTTTAGGGGTGTCTGGAAAATCACATAGGGCACCGCCACCTTGCCAACGTTGGCCGTGCTGCTGGCGGTGCAGAAGATGGGGTCTATCAGTTGCGGATGCACGCTGGTGCTGCTGAGGTTGCTGAAGGTGCCCAGCGTATGATTGAAGATACTAGTCGACTGATCGTCTACCACGGTGTAGAAAAACAGGTCGGCGCTGACCCCCAACGTGAAGGTTTCCTGTAGTAAATCCTCCGACGGGAACCAGTCGAACTCAAGGCTGGAAAGCGCTCCACCACTGTAATAGTTGGGCGCTACATCAACCGCGTGGCTCACGCCATCGTTGATAATGGTCAAGCGGGAGTTGTATCTGTCATTGGTCACATCGATGATACCATTCACCACCCTGACTCCAGCCATATAATCATAATAGACAATGGGAATCGCGGCCTGATTGCCAATACGGATCCAGAGGTAGCTGCCATTTTGGGCGTAGGCACCTGCGCCGCTATATTGCTGGACTTCGATGGGCACTGTGATATGCACCTTCCCTGTTGCTGTGACGGTAGCGTCATAGAATCTGGGGTCCGTCATGTAACCATAACAATAAGCCGACACCGGCATCAGCAGCGCCGCCATCAGTGGCACCGCCATCATTAATCCTCGTAGAAAATGTTTCATATTACTCAAATATTATATTTCATTATTATATCAATTCGCCTCCTTCACCAGACGCACGGAGAAGCCGTAGTGACGCTCTTGAGGGTTGGAGGCGGTTGTCTCCCCGCTATGGAAAAGGAGCCGGTAGGCTTTGTAGGATTCATATCCGTTCGACAGCCAATAGTAGCCATGCGAGGCGACTTCGGATGGGGCAGATGTTCCATTACGATAGCCGGCAGCAGGCAGGAAAACGGCACCGGCAGCCTCCATCTTGTCCCAACCACTTGTGACGGCAAAAACAGAATAAGAGGCGTTGTAGGTGTTATAATTGTAATCTCCGGTGACAGTGACTCCAGTAGTGGGATGCACATAGTTGTCGGGAAAGAGAATAAGGCCGTTCTTGTCATTCACCGTAGCTTTGGTGTAGCGGATATTGGATGTGCTGTTCGGCAGGTTGAAGGTGGTGTTGCTACGGGTGTTGAGGAGGTAGTTCATCTCCTCGCTGCTGAGAGTGCGCCAATCGCCAGTGATATGGTTGCCCCAGTCGTTGAAAGTGCCGTAGTCAGCATCGGTGGTGCTGGTCTGGTTGGGATTGTTGCCCGTGCCCCAGCCGAAGAGGTCGCGGTTGCCGTCACTCTGGCTGTTGCCGAGGTAGTCGTACTGATGCTCGGCGAACTGCCATGTGCTACACACATACTGCAGGTTGCCCTGCGAGAAGCTCACCCTGGTGATGGGGCTGACAGAGAAGGCGCCCTTGACGGAAGGGGTGACATCGGCACCGCCGCGCACGATGGCTATCTCGGGCGAGGCCTTGACCTCGTTGCGACCCATCGCGCCGAACGAGGACTTGCTGCGCTCGTAGGTGAAGACCTCCATGCTGCCGTAGGTCACCGGTGCCAGATGGGTGTAGACGCGGATGGTGACCGTCCCCAGGTCGCTGCTGCTCGGTATCACAGGCACCTGGACACATTTTTCGGCATTCACGGCGAGGGCGACAGGACTGCTGAAGTAGACGGTGACGGTCTTCGACCCCGTGCCCGTGGCGCTGACGGTGGGCACGTCGCTGGTACTCAAGCCGACCGAGGCCTGACCGCAGAGGTTGACGCTGCCGGAGGTCACACTCACCGAGTCGAGATACAAGACGGTGTCGTTAGTGAAAGTGTTCTTCACATTCACGTTGATACCAGCGCTGAGGTGCTTGAATTTCACGCCCGTGGCATTAGCCTCGCTGCGGGCGGCCATGGGCAGCGAAAGCACCTGGTTGTCGCCGTCGAATGAGCTGGCATAGCGCGACGGAAAGACCACCGTAGCACTCGTGGTTGTTAGGTTACCGGCACCCTCGGCAGTGGCAATGATGTCGGGATAGAACGAGTTGAACTCGGTGCTTGTTACGAAAGAACCGCCGCCATCCTTCGCGGCATACCAGTGGTTGCCAGAGCCTTGGGTAACCGTTCCTTCGTCACCATTGATCCTCACCTTGTCGCCAGCGACCCACTTCACCGAGGTGCCGTTGACGGTGGTTTTAACTTCTGAACCCGACCCCTCGGCGAAAATCTCAATGGAGCCATCGGGGAGGCCGTCTGCGTCATCCTTCGTGCACCCGCTCATCATCGCCACGCCGCAAAGCATGGTGGTGATGGCCAGAATTGAAAACCTATGATTCATATCTAATTTTTAACTCTTAATTCTTAACTATTATCTATTAACTATTATCTATTAACTCACAACTCCCCTACCAAGTCCAGCTCGTGGCCGTCCCACGGTCCTCTATGTTCTGGTCACCCGTACCGTAGGTTGTTTCTGAAATAATAGCAAGGGTTTTAAGCAAATCAACACTGTTGGCATATCCTCGTTCCGTCTTAAAACTCACCGCCGTCAGCTGCGGTGCTTCGTACATTTTTTTCCTCTTTTCGCTCATAGTTCGTATGTTTTAGGAATTGTTGCAATTTCAAGGTGCAAATTTACAAATATTATTTGAATCTACCAAAAAAAATTTCCACTTATATGCATTTCGTTCTTGTTCTAGTAGAATGACTTATCATCGTCAATAATAATTTAACAATATCAGGAACCCATTAACGTATCACCGCCATATCAACACTGACGATGGTAGGATTTGATACGGTGTTGATACGGTGTTAGGACGGTGTTGATACGGTGTTGGTATTGATTTATAGCGACTTACAGGTTTACAAATCATACAAAACACTGACAACAAAATAGTTATCATATTATTTTAACAATTATTAACACCGAATTTTAACACTTGTTATGATTTTATTTTGTATATTTGCAGATTGAAAAAAGCCATAAAAAGATAAAAAAATGAGCAAAAAACTGTTACTATTTTCAGTGGTGCTGGTGCTGTTCGCCGGCGTGAAAGGTCAAAGCGCGAAGTCCGTCACTGTTCAGGTGGGACCCGTCAGTGCTTCAGGATTCTCTATCAAGATTGAGAAAGAAGAGCGTCTCGTGCAGAATGCCATGAACCAACGTCTGAAAGAGGCCGACATGAAAACCCAAAAGATAGAGGGTTACACAGCCTGTCTTGACCAACTCTTCGTCGACATCGCCACCTTCCCCATCAACCTCTATACCAAGGTGGAACGCGACGGAAAGAACAAATGCATCGTGACCATCTGCGCCTTTCCTACCGATCTGTCGGTGAACAAGGAGTCTGTCCAGACAAACACCCAAACTTTCCTCGAAGGCTTCGTGAGCTATGTGAACCGTTTCGAGGCCCGCGGCCAATTGGAGGAGGCTCAGAGCAACCTCAAGAAGGCCCAGAAGAAGCTGGAGTCAGCCGAATCGGCAGTGGCGAAAATAGAAAAGAACATCAAAGAGGATCAGGAGGACATCGCCGAGAAGACCAAGGAGATAGAGAAGTACAATGAGAAAATCCGCAATTGTCAGGCCGACATCAAGAAGTTGGAGGAGAAAATAGCCAAACGCCAAGAAGAGAAGACGAAAGCCTCTCAGGAGGTGGACAAGGCCTCCGAGAATGTGAACAATGTGCTAAAAGAGGTGGAGAAATACCAAAAACTATCCGAGTAGCTTCTTATAGTGTATCCTGTGCGGCGTATCGTCGCCCAACCGTTTCTTGCGGTTCTCCTCGTACTCGGTGTAGCCTCCTTCGAAGAAGTAGACCTGCGAGTCGCCCTCGAAGGCCAGAATGTGTGTGCAAATGCGGTCGAGGAACCAGCGGTCGTGACTGATGACCACGGCGCAGCCGGCGAAGTTCTCCAAGCCCTCCTCCAGGGCACGCATGGTGTTGACATCGATGTCGTTGGTAGGCTCGTCGAGCAACAGCACATTGGCTTCGCTCTTGAGGGTCAACGCCAGGTGCAGACGGTTACGCTCGCCGCCAGAGAGCACACCCACTTTCTTGCTTTGGTCGGTGCCGCTGAAGTTGAATCGGCTGATATAAGCACGGCTGTTGATTAAACGGCCACCCACCTGCAGGTTCTCATTGCCGCCCGAAATCATCTCGTAGACGCTCTTTTCGGGGTCTATCTCGGCATGCTGCTGGTCAATATAGCCAATCTTCACCGTCTCACCCACCTCGAAGGTGCCGGTGTCGGGCTTTTCCAAGCCCATGATGAGGCGGAAGAGGGTGGTCTTGCCACAGCCGTTGGGGCCTATGATGCCCACGATGCCGGCAGGCGGCAGCGAGAAGGTAAGATTTTCATAAAGCAGTTTGTCGCCGTAGGCCTTGCTGACGCCGTTGACCTCTAACACTTTATTGCCTAATCTCGGGCCGTTGGGGATGAATATCTCGAGGTTCTGTTCTTTCTCCTTCACGTCCTCGTTGAGGAGTCGGTCGTAGGCAGCCAGACGGGCTTTGCCCTTGGCGTGACGCGCCTTGGGGGCCATACGCACCCATTCCAACTCGCGCTGCAGTGTCTTGCGGCGTTTGCTCTCCTGCTTCTCTTCCATGGCCAAACGGGCGGTTTTCTGCTCCAGCCAGCTGCTGTAGTTACCCTTCCAGGGGATGCCCTCTCCCCTATCTAACTCGAGAATCCAGCCAGCCACATGGTCGAGGAAGTAGCGGTCGTGGGTGACAGCGATGACAGTGCCCTTGTACTGCTGCAGGTGCTGCTCTAACCAGTCGATGCTCTCGGCATCGAGATGGTTGGTGGGCTCGTCGAGCAACAGGATATCGGGCTCCTGCAGGAGCAGGCGGCAGAGGGCCACGCGGCGGCGTTCGCCGCCGCTGAGGTTGGCCACCAGCTGGTCCTCGTCGGGACAACGGAGGGCATCCATGGCGCGCTCCAGCTTGGTGTCGAGATTCCACGCATCGTGAGCCTCCAACAACTCGGTCAACTCACCCTGACGGGCGATGAGCTTGTCGAAGTCGGCATCGGGCTCGGCGAAGGCATTGTTCACCTCGTCGTACTCTTTCAGCAGGTCGACAACCTCCTGCACAGCCTCCTGCACCACCTCTTTGACGGTCTTGCTGTCGTCGAGCTTAGGCTCCTGCTCGAGGTAACCCACGCTGTAGCCGGGCGAGAAGACCACCTCGCCTTGGTAGTCCTTGTCCACTCCGGCGATAATCTTCATCAGGCTCGACTTTCCCGAGCCATTGAGGCCGATAATGCCAATTTTAGCCCCATAGAAGAAGCTGAGATATATATCTTTCAGAATCTGACGGCTGGGCGGAATGAGCTTGCCCACACCCACCATCGAGAAAATAATCTTTTTGTCGTCGGCCATAGCAATGGTTATTGAGATTTATAGATTATAATAACGACGGAATTGACCAAATATTGCATCGTCACACAACAAAAAGCCGTCACGGCATTCCTATGTGCGAATTATACTATTATCACTATAATATATCAACATCCATACCCTCACGATAGGGTATTGCTTTAAATAATAATGAATAAGGAAGGCCACCCAACAGGTGGCCTTCCTTGTTTTTAATCCACAAACTTAAGGTCCTTGACGTTGAGCTGTATCTCGGTGCGACCACGCCAGTAGTTCTCCTCGAGCTGGTAACACAGGTCGAAACGGTCGGTACGCATACGCTGCAGGCATTCTCCCATCTGGAAGGCTATGGCAGGATAGGGAGCCGAACGCTCGGAGATGGGGATGGCGTTAAACTTCAGGTGATTTGTTCCCACAATGCGGGCATTGCCGGTATCGACAAGCTCGCGGGTGACAAAGACCGGCACGTTGTTGTCAGGTCCGAAGGGAGCAAACTGCTTGAGGATACGGAGGAACTTGGGTGTAATCTGCGAGAAGCCAATCTCGGCATCAATCTCAATTTCCGGGATGGACTCCTCAGCACCCATCCCCTCGCGTACGAGCTGCTCGAAGCGGTCGACGAACGCCCGCATGTTCTCCTGACGCAGCGAGACACCGGCGGCGCACTTGTGGCCACCGAAGTGCTCCAGCAGGTCGGCACATTTCTCGAGGGCTTCGTGAACGTCGAACTCGTTAATCGAACGCGCCGATCCGGTGATGAGGTCGTCGCTGCCGCGAGTGAAGACGATGGTGGGCTTATAATAGGCCTCGACGATGCGGCTGGCCACGATGCCCACAACACCACGATGCCAATGCTCGTCGAAGAGCACCAACGACTGGCGTCCCTTGTAGAAGGGATCGTGGTCGATGCGACGCTTAGCCTCCTCGGTGGCGGCGGTGTCGAGCTCTTTGCGCTCCATATTGTAGCTGTTGATATCTTCTGCCAGACGACGCGCAATATTGGGGTCGTCGGTGAGCATCAGGCGCACCGAGTCGAATGCCGAACGGATACGGCCGGCAGCATTGATGCGGGGACCGATGAGAAACACCAAGTCGGTGATGGTGAGTTCCTTCTCGAAGTAGCCGGTCTTCGGCTTCTCGGACTGATCCGAGGAGTCGGCCGAGTCGGCTTTGCGACGGTCCACGTGTCCGTATTTGAGGATAGCCTCGATGCCGGCACGTGGTTTGGTGTTGAGGACGCGGAGGCCGAAGAAGGCCAGCACTCGGTTCTCGCCCATGATGGGCACGATGTCGCTGGCGATGGAGACGGCCACCAAATCGAGATACTTCAGGAGTTTCAGTTTCAGCTCTTCCTGACGCTGCTGACGGTGGCTGTCGAGTTGCTCGGGGAGGTCGCATAGGCGCACACCCATGCGCTGCTCGAGGTGAGCTTCCACAATCTTAAATCCGATACCGCAGCCCGAAAGTTCCTTGTAGGGATAGGGGCAGTCGACCTGCTTGGGGTCAAGGACGGCTACCGCTTGCGGCACTTCGTCGCCGGGCAGGTGATGGTCGCCGATGATGAAGTCGATGCCATACTGCTTGGCATAATCCACCATCTCCATCGCCTTGATGCCACAGTCGAGGGCAATGACCAGCTTTACACCCGTCTCGCGGGCATAGTCAACTCCCTGCTGCGAGATGCCGTAACCCTCGCGTTCGCGGTCTGGAATATAAAAGTCAATATTTTGGTCCAGCTCCTTGAGGTAGGAATAGACCAACGCTACGGCCGACGTACCGTCGACGTCGTAGTCTCCATAGACCATGATGCGTTCTTGTCGCCGAATGGCTTCGTTGATGCGAGCAACAGCCTCATTCATCCCTTTCATAAGGAAAGGATCGTGAATCTGATCCAGTCCCGGTCGGAAAAAACGCCGTGCCTCTTCAAACGTGGTGACACCCCGCTCTACGAGCAGAGTAGCGATGTTTTTGTCAACGCCCAACGATGCCGCAAGTTTCTCAACAATCTCTAAATCATAGTCTTCTCTAATAATCCAACGTTTTTCTTTCATGATTTTCTGGCCGTAAAATTACAACTTTTTTTTCATACGGAGAAAAAAAATTTTCAACCATAATATTTTTTTCCCTTCTTCGTTATCTTTTTATATGAAAATTGCAGCATTGGTATCGGGAGGCGTGGACAGTTCGGTGGTGGTACACCTGCTGAAGGAGCAGGGATACACGCCCGACATTTTCTATATCCGCATCGGGATGGAAGATGAGGAGGGATATATCGACTGTCCGGCCGAGGAGGATATAGAAATCACGCAGTGGATCGCCCAAAAATACGGCTGCCGTTTCGAAGAGGTAAACCTCCACAAGGAATACTGGGACAACGTGGTTTCCTACACCATCGAGACCGTACGCAAAGGTCTGACGCCCAACCCCGACGTGATGTGCAACAAACTCATCAAGTTCGGAGCCTTCGTTGACCGCCGTGGGAAGGACTACAACCGCATCGCCACCGGCCACTATGCCCGTACTGCCAACCTCGGCGATACGGCGTTTCTGGCCACTGCCAAAGACCCCATCAAGGACCAGACCGACTTCCTCTCGCAACTCAGCTACGACCAGATACGACGCTTGATGTTCCCCATCGGGGGGATGATGAAGAGCGAGGTGCGTACAATAGCGCATGAAGCTCACCTGCCCAGTGCCGACCGCAAGGACTCGCAGGGCATCTGCTTCCTCGGGAAGATCAACTACAACGACTTCATCAAACGCTACTTAGGAGAGAAGGAGGGGAAGATTGTGGAGTTGGAGACCGGTAAGGTATTAGGCACTCACAAAGGCTACTGGTTCCATACCATCGGCCAGCGCAAGGGGCTGTTCCTCAGCGGAGGCCCTTGGTTTGTGGTACGAAAGGACATCGAGGAGAATGTGCTGTATGTGAGTCAAGGCTATGACCCCGATGCCGCCCACGGGAAAGAAATCACACTGATGGGATTCCACCTACTCAGCGGCTTCTGGCCAGAAACTCCGGATTGTCAGGAATTTCTGAGACGAGAAGTAAAGTTCAAAATCCGCCACACGCCCGAATTCCACCAGGGGCACCTGAGCCGCCTGCCCGACGGGTTGGTACGAATTGAGAGCGACGACCGCATTCAAGGTATCGCCGCCGGCCAGTACGCCACCATCTATGACAACGACGCCCACCTGGTGGTGGCTAGCGGAATGATTATTTAACCAAACAATACTACCAGTTTAACTACTGACCATATGCAACTATTCTACAGCAAAGAGATAACCCCCACAGGTTTCTGCACCCTCGATGCCGAAGAGAGCCGCCATGCGGTGCGTGTGCTGCGACTGCGCGAGGGCGACGAGATGAATGTCACCGACGGCCGTGGGAACCTCTACCGCTGCCAGATTGTGCAGGCCGACGATCGCGCCTGCGTCGTCTCCAATGCCATTGCCCTTTCACCTACTTGTTCTGCAGGCCTGCGACCGCAGTGGAGCAACCCTCTCACTCCCTCTCACTCCCTCTCGCTCCCTCAAATTCACCTCGCCGTCGCCCCCACCAAGAATCCCTCACGCATGGAGTGGCTGGTGGAGAAGGCTGTGGAGATAGGTGTCGGCGAGATCACTCTCCTCAACTGCGATCACTCCGAGCGCTCCTTCCTCAAGACCGACCGCTTGGAGAAACTGGCCATCAGCGCCATGAAGCAGAGCCTCCACACCGTCCTGCCCGAAATCCATCCCGCCGTCAACCTCCGCGACTGGCTCCACTCAAACATTCAAACATTCAAACATTCAAATATTCAAAGATTCATCGCCCACTGCGAGGCCGACAAGCCCCGAGTGCCGCTGGCTAACGCCTTGCAACCTGGCAAGGATACTGTGGTGCTTATCGGTCCCGAAGGCGATTTCTCCGAAGATGAGATAGCGCTGGCGCTGGAATGCAACTTCCAACCCGTGAGCCTCGGTCCCGCTCGCCTGCGCACCGAGACCGCCGCACTCTATGCCGTCACAGCCTTTAACCTAATCAACGACAAATGAAACTTTTCAGAATACTCGGATTATTCGGATTACTCGGATTGGCCGGTCAGCTAAGCGCCCAACCGCAACTGGCACTGCTGAAATACGGCGGCGGCGGCGACTGGTACGCCAATCCCACCTCGCTCACCAACCTCATCGCTTTCTGCAACCAAGACCAGCAGATGGGTCTCAACCCACAGCCGGCCACTGTCGACGTGGGCAGCGCTGAACTCTTCAACTATCCCTTCGTCCACATGACCGGCCACGGCAACGTGGTCTTCTCCGACCGCGAGGCTCAGAACCTTCGCACCTACCTCATCGGCGGCGGATTCCTGCATATCGACGACAACTACGGCCTGAAGGATTTCGTGATGCCGCAGATGAAAAAAGTATTCCCCGAACTCGAGTGGGTCGAGCTGCCCTTCTCCCACCCTATCTACCACCAGAAATACCAATTCCCCAACGGCCTGCCGAAAATCCACGAGCACGACAACAAGCCCCCCAAGGGCTACGGACTCTTCTGGGAAGGACGGCTCGTCTGTTTCTTCACTTGGGAGTGCGACCTCGGCGACGGCTGGGAGGACCCAGACGTGCACAACGACTCACAAGCCACCCGTCAGAAAGCCCTCCGCATGGGGAGCAATATCGTGAGATATGTATTTATGAACTAAAAACCAAAAGCCATATGAAACCAGACATGAGAAAAAACAAAAGGTCTTTTTTGCTGACATGCGTCAGCCTATTCTTCATTCTTCACTCTTCACTCTTCTTTTCCACCGCCTCGGCGGCGGAGAAAGGGCCCAAGAGCAACACCCGCTCCTACCCCATCGACGGCACCTATCAGAAGTTGATGGCCACCTCGGGATTCGACATCTCATTTAGCGACACTGCGAAAGCGGCCATCGTCACTGTCCCCGAGTCGGTACACAAACTGGTAGTGGTGGAAGTGAGCAAAGAGACCCTGCGCCTCGCCATACAGGGCAAGGTGAAGCTGAAAGAGCGCCCCACCGTGGTGCTGCCACGCAACACACAGATCAAAGCCATCGAACTCACCAACGGTGTCTCGATCAATGCAGGCAAGATGACGTGCGAACAGTTAGCCATCTACCTCAACGACGGAGCCTCGTTCCGTGGTGAAATCACCGCCAAACTTGTCAGTATCGCACAGGCAGGAGCCTCCAATTTCTATGGTGTTTTCAATGCAGACAATATCGGACTTAACCTCCGCGGAGCTTCTAAAGCCGAGTTGCGCGGAAAATGTCTGAAGAAGTTGACCCTCAAGTTGCGTGAGGCCAGCGCGCTCGACGCCGAGAAGCTGGAGACACGCCGCATCGAAGGCAGTTTGGGCAGCGCCAGCAACGCTGTGGTGTGGTGTACCGAACAAATCCATGTGCCCGTCGACGATGCCAGCCGTCTCGTCTACATCGGCCGCCCCCGCATTGCCGACTGCCCCACCGGTGCCATGTCCACCGTCATCCGCAAACAGAAATAACATGACAGGCGCTCCCGCTGACCGCTCACGGAGAATCATCCGCACCAGCATCATTGGCATCGCCACCAACGTACTGCTGGCAGCCTTCAAAGCTGCTGTGGGCCTGCTGGCAAACTCGGTGGCCATCGTGATGGACGCCGTGAACAACCTCAGCGACGTGTTATCGAGCGTCATCACCATCATCGGCACCAAGCTCTCCGCGCGTCCCGCCGACCGCAAGCACCCTTACGGACATGGCCGCATCGAATATTTCAGCGCCATCATCATCGCCGTCATCGTCCTCTCGGCAGGCATCACCTCGCTGATCGAGTCCGTGAAGAAAATCTTCATACCCACCACACCGAACTACACCACCGTAACCCTCGTAGTCATCATTGTGGCCATCCTGGCAAAATTGCTGTTGGGCAACTACGTAAAGAAGCAGGGCAAGCAGCTGAATAGCGATGCGCTGGTCGCTTCTGGTTCCGATGCCCTCTTCGATGCCGTCATCACGCTGGCCACACTCATCTCTGCAGGCATCATGTTGCTGTGGAATATCTCTATCGACGGCATCTTAGGTGCCCTGATTTCCGTTGCCATCATCAAAGCCGGTATCGAGATGGTCTCGTCTCCCGTCAACGAATTGCTCGGCGCGCATGTCTCGGAGGAACTGGTCCACGACATCAAGCAGGAAGTGATGGAATTTGAAGAGGTGCATGGGGTGTACGACATCATCCTGCACAACTATGGTCCCGAGGTGATTATCGGCTCGCTGCATATCAGTATCGATGACAGCCTGAATGCCTACCAGATTCATGGCCTCACACGCCATATCTCGGAACAGATGTACACGCGACACGGCATCATCATGACCATTGGCATCTATGCCGTCGTCACCGGCGAGAACCGCCTTGCAGCAATGCAAAAAGCCGTTATGAAGACCCTCGGGCGCCACAAGGACATCGTGCAAATTCATGGCTTCTACTATTTCGAGAAAGAAAACCTCGTCTCTGTCGATGTCGTACCCGACCTCTCGGTCCACGACGAGCCAGCCTTCTGCCGCCAACTCATCGCCGAGTTGCAGCCCCTGCTGCCCGATGTAAATCTAAGCATCGTGATAGACCACAACTACAGCGAATAAACCCATTTCGCGTAAGTGTGACCCAGAAAAAGTCAGCCGTTTTCGATTTTTTTTCAAAAACGGCTGACTTTTTTCAGTGTACATTTTACAAAGAACAGACCCAAGATAAAGTGTTATTCAAGAATAGGGATGCTATGCGAGCAAAATCACCACTTATGGTTATTGTGGGGTTTCGGCAACGGAGGTATTTTTGCAACACGAATAAAAAAAAATAATATGGATATAAAAAATTGTTTTATTGCAACTTGTATTATTGGAGCTATGGCTCTTGCCACTCCTGTATCGGCGCAAAACGAACAGAGGACGGCGAAAGACAGCGTCTCGCGACTCACTATCGGTGGCTATGGGGAGGCGGTGTTCAGCCGCCATTTCTATTCGGACAATGTGTTCCGCTACTCGCATGCCGACCGCTACAAGGACGCTCCCTCCTATTCGCGGCTCGACTTGCCGCACGCCGTCATCATGCTGGGTTACGACTTCGGGCACGGATGGAGCATCGGCACGGAGATTGAGTTCGAGCACGGTGGCATAGAAGCCGCTGTGGAGAAGGAGACGGAGGAGACGGGCGAGTTCGAGCAGGAGATTGAACGCGGTGGCGAGGTGGCGTTGGAGCAGTTCTGGGTGCAGAAAAGCTTCAATAAATATCTGAATGTGCGCGCGGGACATATAGTGGTGCCGGTGGGAATGACCAACAGCAACCACCTGCCCACGCAGTTCTTCGGTCTCTACCGTCCCGAGGGCGAGAACACCATCATGCCCTGCACCTGGCATGAGACGGGCGTGAGCCTGTGGGGCAAAGCGGGCAGCTGGCGCTACGAGGTGCAGCTGCTGCCGGCGCTGAACAGCAACCTCTTCAACGATGCGGGATGGGTGCACAACGGGAGTGCCTCGCCCTACGAGTTCCGTCCGGCCAACAGCCTCGCTGGTGCCGCACGTGTCGACTGGTCGGGCGTGAAAGGCCTGCGACTGAGCTTGAGCGGCTATGTGGGCAACACCTTCAACAATGACATCACGACGACGGTATATCCCGAAACCTCGCGCTACCGCGGCGCCACAGGAACCCTGATGATAGGATGTTTCGACTTTGCCTATAAGAACCGTTGGCTGGTGATTCGTGGAAATGTGGATTACGGCCATCTGGGCGATGCCAGCCTTATCAGCACCCGCAACAAGAACCAGACGACGATGACCGGCAACCCCTACCCTCACACCGCTGTGGGCGAGAATGCCTGGGACGCTTCGATTGAAGCGGGGGTTGACTTGCTCCAGATATTCAAACAATCAAACAATCCGACAATCAAACAATCCAAACTCTGGCTCTTCGGACGTTACGACCACTACGACAGTTTCGTCCCCGCCGACGGGTGGGCCGATGTGGAGTGGGCCGAACGGCAGGTGGTGAGCGCGGGAGTGAACTACTACCCGCTGCCCGAAATCGCCATCAAGGTCGAAGGCGGCGTGCGACTGTTGTCCAGCCAGTACAACAATGAGCCCTATTGCGCCATAGGGGTGACCTGGGCGGGATTCTTTAAAAGATAGATTATGGGTTATAGGTTATTGGTTATAGAATAAATTTAAAACAATAATAATTATGAAGCATTTATTCAGAACTTTGGCGGTGGCGCTGATGGCCACCCTGACACTCGCTTCGTGCGAGAAAGAGAACAACAACGATGTCGTAGATGACGACCTGCAGGCACAAGCCATTGTCGAACAGTTTGTGGAGCACACGGTGTCTCCCACCTACACGGCGCTGGCCGCCAACACCGAGGCGCTGGCCAACCAGCTGGCCGCCCTCAAGGCCAACCCCACGGACGCCGGTGTGCAGCAGGCCTGCGAGACTTTCCTCGCCGCCCGCGAGCAGTGGGAGAAGAGCGAAGCCTTCCTCTTCGGTGCTGCCGGCGACTTCGGCATCGACCCCCACATCGACAGCTGGCCTCTCGATGAGGATGCCTTCAACACCCTGATGAGCAGCCCTGCCATGCTGGAAGCCCTCGACGCTGAGGACGGCGACGTGGTGGCCGGCGAGCGACTAGGCAACGCCCTGCTGGGATTCCACGGCATTGAGTACATATTGTTCCGCAACGGCCAGCCCCGCAGTGCCAACGATATCACCGCCGACCAGTGGAAATATGTGGTGGCAGTGGCTGGCGACCTGCGCAACCGCTGCTATCAGCTCGAGGTGGGTTGGCTCGGCGATGCTGCTCCCGCTGCGCATATCGAGAAACTCGACGACTTGGAGATGCCGTACACCGTGGCCGGTGGCGACTACAGCTATGGCGAGAACCTGAAGAACGCTGGTGTGGCTGGCAGCACCTACAGCTCAAGACAGGCCGCCTTGATGGCCATACTGCAGGGCTGCTCCGACATCGCTGACGAGGTGGGCAGCAGCAAGATTTACGCCGCCTGGCACGGCGAGGACGTCACCTATATCGAGTCTCCCTACAGCTATATGTCCATCACCGACTTCCGCAATAACATCGTCAGCATACAGAATGCTTACATGGGAGGTGTGGCAAGCCAGCGCAACGAGAGCCGTTCGCTGCACAGCTATATGCATCAGATGGACGCTGCACTTGACGCCAAGGTGGTTGCCGCCATCGAGAATGCGCTGGCCAAAATCGACGCTATGCCCGCCCCCTTCGCCCTGCACTACAGCGATGCCGCCAACGGCGAAGCTGTGGAAGCTTGTGCCGAACTGAGCGACGCCCTCGGCGAGGCAATTGATGCAGTACGTAATAATTAGTAGTTAAGACCTATGAAAAAAACGACATTTTTATTAGCATTCGTGGCGGCGCTGAGTTTCGCCGCCTGCAACCGCGAAGAGGAGCCGACACCGCAGCCGCAGCCGGGTGTCGACGAAGAGACCTACGCCGGTGGTCTTCTGGGCACCACCTTCAACCAAAGCGCTTCGGCCTACGAAGACCCCACGCCCGCCGTTGAGAACGCCGGTATGGTCAACGCTTTCAAATACGGAGAGATGTTCTTCGAACACACCGTCACGCAGAACAATCCGCCCTTCAACGGCCTCGGACCCCTCTATGTGCGCTCCAGCTGCGAGAGTTGCCACCCCGGCTACGGTCACGGACGCCGCATGGAGCGCTACCGCGCCGACGATTGGGGCAACGGATACTTGCTGGTGGTGTACAACAGCGCCACCAATGCCTACGAGAGCTCGGTGGCCGGCATGCCGCAAACCAAGGCGGTGGCGCCCTTCAAGCCCTCCATCGACGAGGAGAAAATCAACATCGCCTGGCTGCCCTACACCGACGACTGGAACAACACCTTCCCCGACGGCGAGACCTACGACCTCATCTACCCCGAGGTGACCATCCCCGAGGATGCCTTCTACGCCCCACTCTCCACGCCCTACGGCCAGCTGGCTTTCCGCCTCGAGAGCACCATTGGCATCTACGGCACTGGCTTGCTCGACGCCATCCCCGACGACTCGCTGAAGGCGCAGTACCAACGTGAGCAGGAGGCCGGTGCCACCCTCAACCCCGCTATCTGGGCGGGCGGTGACTGGGCGTCGCTCTACGGCAACACCACCCATCCCAAGCGCTTTACCTATGCCCTCAGCCGCGGTCCCCTGCAGGATGCCGCCGGTGCCAACGCCATCTGGAACATCACCAACGTCACCCGCAGCGACCGCCGCAAGCACTACCTCAGCCTCGACCCCTCCATCTACGCCACCACGGCTTCGCAAGACCCTGAAGTGCAGGCCCAGTTCTACCAGTACTTCCCCGAGTGGAACAAAACCGGCAACGTGCAGCAAGACATCTACGACTACCTGACCAGCACCAATCTGCCGGTTGAGATGAGCGACCAGGACTATGTCAACTTTATGGTGTGGCACCGCGGATTGGCCGTTCCCGCCGCCCGCAACCTCAGCGACGCCACCGTGCAACGCGGCCGTCAACTCTTCCGCGAGATAGGTTGCGCCGCCTGCCACCGTCCCAGCTGGGAGACCGGCGACGACCGCTTCACCGACCCCAACGGTTTCTTCTCCGACGGCGACGTGCGCCTGCCGCGCTATCCGCACCAGAAGATATGGCCCTACACCGACATGGTGCAGCACCGCCTTTTCATGAAGAACGACATCCGCACCGGCTGGTGCCGCACCACGCCGTTGTGGGGACGCGGCCTGGCACCTATCTGCTCCGGCCATGCCGACCGTCTGCACGACTGCCGCGCCCGCAACGTCATTGCGGCCATCATCTGGAACGGCTGCTCGCGTGAGGGTGGCCAAAGCGACGCCCGCTGGACGGTGGAACGTTTCCGCCAGCTCAGCAAAGCCGACCGCGACGCCGTGGTGAAGTTTATTAATGCAATTTAAAACAGTAGTTAGGTAGACAGTAGTTAAGTAGTTAAGACAAATGAAAGGCGGCGGCCCCGGTTCGGGGCCGCCGCCGCTTGTGTCAACTATATTCAGAGAAATAATGTCATTGTGATGCAATATTATCGGGGTGTTGGCGTTATAATGTCAGAAATCTAAAAACAAAAGTATCATGGCAACAATGACAATATCCTACGACGGGCGCAGCCGGGTAGCGCGGAACGTGGTGGAGCTCATCCGTTCGCTCGATGTGTTCACCATCACCGAGCAGCCCGCCACCAAGGGGAGCTACCAACTCTCGCAGGAGGACATCCGCGCTGGCCGCGTGGAGACCTTCGCCTCGTCGAGCGAAATGTTCCAGTCGTTAGGCATTTGAGTATGTACACCATTCGAATGACCAAGACCTTCCGTCGCGACACCGAACGATGCCGCAAGCGCGGATACGATATGGAGTTGCTGAAGACGGCCATCCGTCTACTGGAAGCCAATGGCGAGTTGCCGAAGGAATACCGTCCGCACAAATTGTCGGGCAATTATGCAGGTACTTGGGAGTGTCACCTCAAAGGCGACTGGCTGATGCTTTGGGAACAGAACGACACCGAATTGACGCTCTTGTTTACAGGCACCGGCACACACGCCGATTTGTTTTGACATGCTTTGCTGCAATGTTTATAATAGACTGATTATCACCACCACCACCACCCGCAAATGTTGCGGGGTTAGTCTCCCGTTTTGCTTGTTTAATTCTCTCTCTGCCTGCCACAGGTCTTGCGGCGGGGTGGAATTGGTTTGAAAAAAAACAAAACAATAATGTAAGATTTGACCATCTTTTGCGTCTACTATATGTAACAAAAATGTAAAAGAATGAAAAAACTAACAATTCTATTGCTTGCCGCCGTGCTGTTTTCTGGCTGCATGGTGTCGAAACCCACAGAGAAGAACTATAGGAAGGTGCTCGCCATGGAGAACCTCACTCCCGTCACGGTAGAGCAACTGCACCAGCTAGTGGCTGCCGACACCGCGCACTACAAGGTGGTGGTGCTGACCAGCTCGTGCTGCGGTCCTTGCGAGCTGGCCATGCGCGACGTCTATCCACGGAAGATGGCCGAGTGCGACAGCAGCCAGGTGCGCTGGTACTTCGTGGAAGTCGAATACAGCACGGCGCAGTATATGGACGAGGTGTTCCGCCGCCACGGCATCACCTCGCCCCGCTACTGGATCAACGACACCCTGCCGCAGTACCGCCCGCTGATGGTGAAGAATATGTGGACGGTAGTGTGGAACCTTATCTGGCATTATGGTGCGGATATCGAAGAGTTGGGATGGGAAGAGGCCGACAACAGGTTGGACAACGTCGTCAACGCCATCGCCCCACAGCAGCAACTCATCACCGGACCTAACGGCACCCCCACCACGGTGATGCTCGACCCGCAGGGTCGCATGAAATGCACCTATATCATTCATGACGATGGCTCCACAACGTTTGAACCCACCGACATCCGCGACATAATTGTCCCCGTAACCGACCTTGACTACACCCATGTTGACACCCTTTCTTATGCCCCCAAGGCCTGCACCCCCGACGGCAAATGCTACTGAAAAACAAAAAAATAATACTCAACAAAAATGAAGAAAGTAATTGTAATGCTAGCATGTGTGCTGGCAATCGGCGCGGCAAGCGCACAGGAAAACAAAACACAGAAATTTGAATTCGGTGCCAACGTCGGAATGACCACACTCACCAACTACAGCGCACTGTCGCTCTTCCAGGACGCGACCGACAGTTACACCAATTGGAACGAGGTCATCCACTTCGGCTACCGCGTGAACAACACCCTTTTCGGGTTGAAATGGGGCTACTCCCTCTTCAACACATCGGCAGTTGGAGTCAACGAGACGTGCAACCAGATGAACTTCGGCGTGATGCTGCGCCGCTATGCAAAAATCAGCGACCGTTTTGAGGCGCTCTTCGGTTTAGGGTTCAATGCGACATATTGGGGTAACGGGTTCTCGTACCTTGGCAACGACTACAGCCGTACTCGCTGGGGAATGGATGCCGAGTTTGAGATTGGCCTCAACTATGTGTTCGAAAGTGGAAACTACTTTGGCATTCGTGCCGGATACACAGTCACGGGAAGCACCTTCAAGAAGGACCTTGACCTGCCCGCCGGCCTCAATGCCAACGACAAGCGACTCTATGGTGGCTACACCCTCTCCCTACAGTACGGCATACGTTTCTAATCATCGCCCACATACCTATATGAACAATCCCATCCAATTCGATACCGTCAGCTTTTTGCGCCTGACTACGCATGCGTGTGTGGTCGCTCTATACACGCACGTGTGGTCGGACCAGACATGCACGTGTGATCGGGGAAGGGGAACACCCACGACAGCACGACACCCGCGACAGCACGACACCCGCGACACCCTCGGCGGCGAAATCACTACTTTTGGCTATTGTGGGGTTTCGGCGACGGGGGTATTTTTGCAGCAGAAACAAGATGATGGAATATGATAAGATGTAGCCTTTATATAATTGATTTTGAAAATATAGAGAGGACTTACAGAGCGTAGGTCCTCTTCTTTTTTTGAATGATTTTGAATAACATTCGTTTTTGAAAACAACAAAGAATATGCAAACAAAAAAGGAATCGGTACATGAGCAGATAGCTGCCGCCGCCAAGGAGGTCTTCCTGCGGAAGGGTTTTATGAAGACCGCCATGCACGACATTGCCAAAGGTGCGGGTGTTGGCGTGAGCAATATATACAATTATTTCAGGAGCAAGGACGAGCTGTTCCGGTATATCGTCACGCCGCTGATTGCCGAGATGGAGCGGATGCTTCACGAGCATCACAACACGAGGTATCAGGACCAGTTCCAGAAGTATGCCAATGAGCGCAGCGACGAGATGATGAAGGAACACATGCAGGCGTACATAAGGCTGATAGGCAACCACAAGGACGAGATGAAGCTGATTCTGTACAAGTCCCAGGGATCGTCGTTGGAGAATTTTATCGACGATTATACGGAGGAGTGCACCCGTCAGGTGGTGGAATTTATGGGAGACTACAAGCGGAAGCACCCGCAAACGGGCATGGTGAGGACAGGGTTCACCTACCACGTCCACACGGTGTGGATGTTCAGCTTCATGTCGGAAGTCATCAAACACCGGCTGACGCTCGACGAGATGGAGAAGGCCGTGGAGGACTATGTCCAGTTTGAGTTCGCGGGATGGAGTGAAGTGATGAAAAATGAGAATTAAAAATCAATAATTAATAACAAAAACAATAAAGAAAATGAAAATCGAAAGAATCAACAATTTCTTCGGCCGCTATGCCGAAAGACTGTTGCGGGTCAGGTGGTGGACACTGGCCGCATTTGTCGTAGTGATTGCCCTCTCCGTGGTGGGTATGGGGCGTATGGTAAAAGAGACCTCGTTCGACGACTATTTCATCGAGGATGACCCGATGCTGGTGAAGACCGAGGAGTTTAAGTCGCACTTCGGCAACGACTACTATGTGGGCGTGCTGACGCAATGCGACAACCACTTCACAAAGGAACACCTGACCACGCTGCGTGCCCTCTCGAACGAGCTGCAGGACAGCCTCTCGTATGCCGACAAGGTGACTTCGCTGACCGACATTGAGTTTATGGTGGGCAGCGATGAGGGGATGACCATCGAGCAGATAGTGCCCGATGAGATTCCCGACGACGGAACGGCGGCGATGGACAGCATCCGCGCCCGCGCCTACAGCAAGCCCCACGTGGCCCGCAAGCTCATCTCCGAGAAGGGCGACCTGTCTTGGATTATGGTGAAGTTGCGCGCCTTCCCCAAAGACAGCGTGTGGAAACAGCAGGGCACCGTGGCTCCCGACATCATCACCGGCGAGGAGGTGGAGCGTATCATCAAGAAAGCCGAGTATGCCTCGCTGAATCCGCGAGGTGCCGGTATGCCCTACGTCACACATTGTAAAACCGAATATATAGGCAAAGAGATGGGGCGACTGATGGGTATTGCCATCCTGATATGCATTGTCGTGATGCTCATCATGACTCGTTCGTGGAGGGGTATCGTGGCTCCGTTGCTGTCGGTCGTCGGAGGCCTGTTCATCACCTACGGCATTGCGGGATATACCCAGATGTATGTCGACTCGACGGTGCTGATGATACCCACCATTTTGTCGTTTGCCGTCGCCATCGCCTACAACATCCACATCTTCTCCTACTTCCGCGGACGTATGCGCATCCATGGCAAGCGCCGCAAGGCCATCGTCGAGACCCTCACGGAGATTGGCTGGTCGGTGTTCTTCTGCGGTTTCACCACACTGGTGTCGCTGCTGTCGTTCCTCGTCATCCCCATACGCCCGATGCATTGTATCGGCATCGTAAGTTCGATGAGCGTGCTCTTTGTGCTAATGACATCGCTGGTGATTACCCCGTTGCTGCTGTCGTTTGGCAAGGACAAGCGCCCCGTGGAGGGCTTCACCGAGGAGAGCGACACCCGCTGGAGCAAGATGATGGTGAACCTGAGCGACGTGGTGTTGCGCAATCCCAAGAAGATAGGCATCACGTTCGTTGTGATTGCGGCCTTCCTCTGCGTCGGCCTGTGGAAGATAGAGGCCGCGTTCGACATCGAGCGCACAATGGGTATCAGTGTGCCCTACGTGAAGGAGGTGGTCGACGTGGGACGCTCGGAGCTTGGCTCGCTCTACTCCTACGACCTCATAGTGGAACTGCCCAACGACGACCAAGCCAAGGATCCTGACCAACTGAAGCGCTTGGACAAACTACAACAAGAAGTGGCCGGCTACGAGCTTACGAAGCGCACCACTTCGATTCTCGACATCTTGAAAGACCTCAACCAAACCCTGAACGACGGTGACAGCGCCTTCTACCGCATCCCCGACACCGAGGAGGAGGTGGCGCAGATGATGGTGCTCTATGAAAATGCCGGCGGAACGGAGTCGGAATACTGGATCGACTACGACTACCGCCGCCTGCGCCTGATGGTGGAGATCTCCGACTTCAACTCGGCGCAGGTGGAGCGCGAGATGGCGCAGATACAGGACGATGCGCAGAAGCTCTTCCCCGAAGCCAAAATCACTGTGGTGGGCAACATCCCGCAGTTCGTGACGATGATGCAATACCTCGTGCGTGGACAGATGCTCTCGTTCGTCATCTCCATCCTCATCATCGGTATCATCCTGATGATAGCCTTCCAGAGCATCCGCGTTGGCCTCATCGGATTGGTGCCCAACATGATGCCTGCCATCTTCGTGGGTGGCTATATGGGATGGATGGGCATCCCACTCGACATGATGACGGCCACCTTGCTGCCCATGATGCTGGGTATGGCTGTGGACGACACCATCCACTTCATCAACCACTCGAAGCTGGAGTTCGACCGCACACAGCACTATCGGACGGCCATCCGCCGCACCTTCCGTGTGGTGGGTGTCGCTATCCTCATCACCTCCATCATCACCTCGGCGGTCTTCGCCAGCTTCTGCTCGTCGGCCTGCACGATGTGCGTCAATTTCGGCTTGATGGCCATCATCGGCATCCTCTCGGCATTGGCTGCCGACCTGTTTGTGACACCGATTTTGGTAAAAAAGTGCAAAGCCTTTGGAAAAGAAAAGTCTAACCAATAAATAACAACAACAATGAAAAAGATAGTTTTATTTGCAGCTCTGTTTTCAATTATCAATTGTCAACTATCCATTTGCCAGGCGCAGCAACTTACGGGTCGCGACATTGTCCAGAAGGTGAAGAACCGTCCCGACGGCGACACCCGCTACAACGAGCTGGAGCTGACACTCATGAAAAAGAACGGCACCACCCGTCAGCGCAAAATCACCATGTGGGCCATGGACGAAGGAAAGGACACCAAGAAAATCATGTTCTTCACCTACCCGGGCGATGTGAAGGGGACGGGATTCCTCACCTATGACTACGACCAGGTGGGCAAGGAGGACGACAAGTGGCTCTACCTGCCCGCCATGAAGAAGACGCGCCGCATCAGCGGCTCCTCGTCGAAGACCGACTATTTCATGGGGACAGACTTCACCTACGACGATATGGGGTCGCGTAATGTGGACGAAGACAGTCACAAACTGCTGCGCGAGGAGATGAAGGACGGTCACAAATGCTGGGTCGTTGAGTCGGTGCCTGTCGACAAACGCGAAATCTACAGCCGCAAGGTCTCCTGGATTCGTCAGGATTGTCTGACGGCCATCTATGTGGAATACTACGACAAGCTGAACAAGTTGCACCGCGTGCTCACCATCAGCAATGTGAAAGAGGTGCAAGGGTTTTGGACGGTTCACAAGATGGAGATGAAGAACGTGCAGACAGAGCACAGCACCATCATCACCGTGAAGAACCCCAAGTACAACATCAAGGTTGACAAAAACCTCTTCACCGTCGCGAAACTGGAGAAAGGCTTATGAAAAGGATTCTCTTAGTTGCATTACTCGGATGCCTGATTCCTCGTCCTGTCTCAGCACAGGACGAGGACTCGCTCCGCGTCGGAGTGAAAGGCTTTGTGGACACCTATCACGCCCTGCGTACGGAAGAGCCGCACGATTGGATGTCGTCGCGCACGAGAGTGCGCGGCGAGGTGACCCTCGAGAAAGGCGATGCCGGTGCCTTTGTGTCGGCCAACCTGATGTACAACGCCACCCTGAAGGATCTCACGGGCTTTCAACTGCGCGAAGCCTACGGCTGGTGGTCGCACGGCCACTGGGACCTGCGAGCCGGCCAACAGATTATCGTCTGGGGCGTGGCCGACGGTTTGAGGCTCACCGATATCATCTCGCCGATGGATTACACCGAATTCCTGGCGCAAGACTACGATGACATCCGTATTCCTGTCGGCGCCATGCGCCTGCGCTACTCTCGCGACAAGTGGTGCCTTGAAGCTGTCGCCGTTCCCGTCCCGTCGTTCTTCGAGCTGCCCACCGATGCTACCAACCCCTGGTCGGTAGGTCCCATCCCCATCGAGACCGAACCACAACACAAGCTCGGCAATATGGAGTATGGCGGACGCTTGGCGTTCTTCCTCAGTGGTGTCGACTTCTCGTTTTCAGCCCTCCGCACCTGGAACAAGATGCCGGTGCTCTGTGCGGGCATGGGTGTCTATCGCCGTATGACTATGCTGGGCGCCGATATCTCTGTTCCCGTTGGGCAGTTTGTGATAAGGGGCGAAGCCGCGGAATATCTCGACGAGGCGCAGTCCTTCATGGGTGCCGGCGAGGTGCCGACGGCCAACTCCACCAATGTTCTTGTGGGGCTCGACTGGTATGCCGGCAACGACTGGTCGCTCTCGGCGCAATACGCCCACAAATATGTGGCATGGGACGGACAGCGCAACAGCGGGCTTGCCACCTTCCGCGTCTCCAAGGAGCTGCTGAACAACACCCTCACCCTGCAGGACTTCGCCTATATCGACGTCACCAATGGCGGCATCTACAACCGCCTCAGTGCCGACTACGCCATCAATGACCAGCTGCACACCCTGCTGGGTTACGACTGGTTCCACGGCGACAAAGGCTCCTTCGCCATCTACAGGCGCAACTCCGAAGTGTGGGTGAAACTGAAATACAGCTTTTGACACCTAGGTATGACATAGGAAGAAAAATCACCACTTTTGGCTATTGGACAGACGAGGATTTGGACGTATTTTTGCAGCAGATTATTTTTCTGCTTATGAAAGTGAATACAAAGAAAGTCAGCGTGATAGTGATGGCGCTGGTGGCTGCGGTGCTGGCTGCGGGCACCATTTTTGAGAAAGAACACGGCGCGGAGTGGACAGGCGAGCATTTCTATGGCTCGTGGTGGTTCGCGGTGCTGATGGGCATGGTGGCCGTCGGTGCCATTGTCTCTATCGTGCAAGGGAAGATGTGGCGGCGGCCTTCCACGCTGCTGATTCACGCCGCAGTGCCGGTCATCCTGCTGGGCGGTGCATTGACTACATGGACAGGACAGCACGGCAGCATGACGATGCAGCCGGGCGTTTCTTGCAATGAGTTCGGCGAGTATCGGTTGCCATTCGCGGTTACACTGAACCGCTTCGAGATGGTTCCCTATGCCGGTACGCACACGCCGATGGACTTCGTGAGCCATGTGGTGGTCGACGGTGAGCGACACGATATTTCGATGAACAACATCCTGCGCCATCGTGGCTATCGTTTCTATCAGGAGGATTACGGCGACGACGGCTCGTCGACCCTCAGTGTGGCGCACGACCCTTGGGGCATCGGCGTCACTTACTGCGGCTACGCATTGCTGGTACTGGGGCTCCTCTGTATGCTTGTCGCCAAGAACGGCCCATTCCGCAAGTTGTTGCGTGGAGCCGTCCCCGTGATAATGCTCTTCTTTTTCACCTTTCAGCTCACTCCTTTCTCCTTCGCCGCTCCACGGACATTGCCGAAGGCAACGGCCTCGAAGATGGGCGAGATGTACGTGCTCTACAAAGGGCGTGTGTGTCCGCTGCAAACGCTGGCCAAGGATTTCACCACCAAACTTACTGGAAGCGCCACTTATCACGGTTTGAGCAGCGAGCAGGTGCTCAGCGGCTACCTCTTCTACTACAGCGAGTGGGTCGACGAGCCCGCCATCAAAATCAAGGGTGCCGGCAGCCTCGGGCTCGACAGTCGTTCGTCGATGTCGCAGCTGATGTTTCTCGACACTCTGCGCGTCGGTCCCACCACCGACAAGAACCTGAAGGCCGCCGCCGAAAAGCAGAGCCTGGTGAGGATGCTGCTATCGGGCAAACTACTGAAACTCTATCCCATCGCCGACAGCAGCGGCACCCTCGGCTGGTACAGTCAGAACGACGACCTGCCGCTGAGCGTCGATGACGAAGAGTATCTTTTTGTGCGGCGAAGCCTCGGCTACTGCCAGCAGCTGGTGGTAGAAGGCGACTATGCAGCGTTGGAGAAAGCTTTCGACAAGACCCGCCAGTACCAGGAGAAACGGTTCCATCCCTCGGCTTTCCGCGTGGGGGCCGAGCGCCTCTACAACGCGCTGACCACCGGCCGCTGGCTGGCGATGGTGAGCATCACCCTCGGACTTCTCTTCTTCGCCTACACCCTTATACGCAAAAACAAACAGGCGAAATGGATGCGCGTCGCCTCCATCGTATGGGTTACGGCATTGACGGCTTTCCTGCTGCTGATATTCATCCTCCGTTGGATTATTGGCGGACACGCCCCGATGGCCGGAGGCTTCGACAGCATGAACCTCATGGCGCTGGTGATAGGCATTGTTGCGCTGCTGCTCTGCCGTCGCCATCCTGTGGCGCTGCCGGCCGGCATGCTCACAATGGGATTCTGCCTGCTAGTGGCCATGATGAGCGGCAGCAACCCTCCCGTTACCAACCTGATGCCAGTGCTCAACTCACCCCTGCTCACACTCCACGTAGCCGTCATCATGTGCTCCTATGCCCTTTTCTTCTTCGTGATGATGGGCGGTGTGGCGGGCCTCATTCGCGACGGCGAAGCCTACCGCCGGCTGAACCTCCTGCTGCTTTACCCGGCCGTCACCTTGCTGGCCATAGGTATCATCATCGGAGCCGTGTGGGCCAACATCTCATGGGGCAACTACTGGTCGTGGGATCCCAAGGAGGTATGGGCACTCATCACCCTCATCATCTACGCCATCCCCCTGCATCGGGGTGTGCTACAGCGCCCGAGGGCCTTCCATCTCTACTGCCTGCTGGCCTTCCTGAGCGTTGTCATCACCTACTTCGGCGTCAATTTTATCTTAGGCGGACTCCACGCCTATAATTAGCGGGGAGCAGATAGCAGGTAGCCACTAAAAACAGCCCCCACTCTCCCCTCATCACTACCTCTTCAACCTTTTAAACCTTTTAAAACCTCAAACTTTAAAACTCTATAACTCTACAACTTTTAAACTTCATTCATGAAGATACTTTCAAAAATCTTTAGCAACACGCGCAAGCCGGAGGGATTCTTCGGGCGCATGATAGTGAACGGAATGAACGGCGGCGGTCACGCCAAGCTGGCCGGATGGGGATTGAGCGAAGTCTCCATTGCCGAAAATGCGGATATCCTCGACGTGGGTTGCGGCGGCGGTGCCAATATCGCACGGCTGCTACGCCGCGCCCCAAAAGGTACGGTGACGGGCATCGACTACTCGTCTGTCTCTGTCAAGAAATCCTGTGAGGTGAACGCCAAAGCCATTGCTGCCGGACGCTGCCAAGTGGTCGAGGGAAGTGCCGACGCGCTGCCCTTCGAGGAGGAAAGTTTCGATCTCGTCACCGCCTTCGAGACGGTCTATTTCTGGCCGGAGATAGAGAAATGCTTCGCCGGTGTGCGTCGAACGTTGAAAGATGGTGGCCACTTCGTCATCGTCAACGAGGACGACGGCCTTTCGGGTAACAACGAAAAATGGGAAAAACTCATCGACGGCATGCACACCTACACCCCTGACGAACTCCGCACCCACCTCTCCGCTGCCGGTTTCCACGACATCACCGTCCGTCGCGACGAGCAGCACCACTGGCTGTGCGTGACGGCTGAGAAATAGTTGGACGTCCGTTCTGCCTCCGTCATTCTGCCAACATCCGCTGAATATCAGCCTCCAGGTCGGCTGGCTTTACCATCGGCTCGAAGCGGAGGAGGACGGTGCCGTCGCGGGAGACAAGGAACTTGCCGAAGTTCCACTTCACGGCATTGCCCTGCTCAAAGCCCGTGCCGGTCTTTTGGTGTATCATCGTCAGTTGCTCGGCGAACTTCTCCGACCCTTCAGGGTAGCCTTTGAACGGCGCCTGCGCCTTGAGGTAGGTGTAGAGCGGACTTTCCTCGTCCCCGTTGACATCTATCTTGTCGAACAATGGGAAGGTGATGTCATAGTTGACCGAGCAGAAGGTCACTATCTCGTCGTTGGTGCCGGGCTCCTGGCCGAGGAACTGGTTGCAGGGGAAGGCCAGAATCTCCAATCCCTGTTCCTTGTATTTGCGGTAGAGCGACTCCAGCCCTTCGTACTGCGGGGTGAGGCCGCACTTGCTCGCCACATTGACAATCAGCAAAACCTTGCCCTTGTAGTCGGCCAGCGACACCTCCTTGCCCTCAATGTCCTTGACGGTAAAGTCGTAGATATTTTTTTGTGCCATACAATTAATGGAAAAAACGAGGGCGAAGGCTGCCAGAAAAAAATATCTTTTCATAACCATATTTTATTGTGATTAACTATCAAATTATCCACGCATTCAACACATTCCCAATGCAATAATCGCCCGAAACGGCTACAGCAGGCAGTAGTCGGCGGCGTGGGACAGAGCCTCGCTGATGTTACGCACACCGAGTTTGTCATAGACTTGCCGACAGTAGTATTTCACGCTTTCGGGACTCTTAAAATGTGATAACGTCAAAAGATGTATTATATTACACAAGTGTGTAAATTATGACGTTTTAAGGGTTGTTTTACACTTTTGTGTAAACGCCTTGCAGGAGAATTGGTGTATTTTTGCATTCAAATATTTAGACAAATATGGACGTATTGATATAACAAATTATGGTGACAAGGGACAGGCCCCTGTCACAAGGGAATAAATAACGATTAACTAGCAAGCAAAAGAGCCGTCCATCACGGGCGGCTCTTGGTGTGTTCACAAGTGAGCACGTGAATCTTTCTTTATCGGTATCAGTGGCATATTATGTGTTTCAAGACAATGAATTACGAGGGTCAAAAAAAGTAAAGGAGGGTAAAACTTGCGCTTTACCCTCCGTAGTGCCCGGAACAGGACTTGAACCTGCACTCCTTTCGGAACACGCACCTGAAACGTGCGCGTCTACCAATTCCGCCACCCGGGCTGGTAGAGATTAGCTAATAGATAAGAGTTTATAGATAATAGTTTAACTATGAACTTTTAATTGTTATCTCTTAACTTCATCAGTGCCCAGGACAAGACTTGAACTTGCACCGCCTATGGCGACTACCCCCTCAAAGTAGCGTGTCTACCAATTCCACCACCTGGGCTGCTTTGCTTTTATCGAGAGATTCTCTCTCGATAAAAGAAAAGTTCACTCGCTTTCGCTCGTGTTCTTTTGCTCTCTTTTTCTCTTCAAAAGCGGGTGCAAAAGTATGAACTTTTTCCGATATGGCAAAAAAAAAATTAGTTTAAAGTTTAAAGTTTAAAGTTTAAAGTTGGTTTTCAACGTTTTGCAATCATATTTTTTTTCATGATGATAATAAAACAGGAGGCAAAAACAATATGTTTTACCTCCCGTTTTTTCTTTTTTCGACTAATTGTCAATAATCAATAACCTTTATTCGTCCTCTTCGGCCTGGGCCGAGCGGTTGAAAGAGGTGAGCCAGTTGGAGACATAGTTCGACACCGTGCCTACATGGTAGTGGAAGGTTCCGAGGCCGTCCTTCGAAATCTTGCGCTGGTCGAGGGGGATGGCCTTGATTTTGTCTTCCCAAGTGCCCACACTGCTGTAGATGGTGAGGTCCTGCGTGGCGAAGTCGTAGTAGAAGAAGTACCAGTGGTCTTTGGCGGCTTCGACATAGAACTTCATCTTCTGTGCGTTCTTATCCATATAGATCTGGGCTTTCACCTTGACGGTGACGCCGAGAGGTTTGTTGTCGACACCCACGAGACCCGTCTTCCCTTCGCAGAAGAGGCCGAGGGCATTGTTGTGCTTCCAGCGGAGGTTGTCGAAGAGGAGGGTGGAGCGCATCTGCTCGGGAATCTTCTCGAGTTCGCCGTCGGTGCTGTAGGAGGCATAGGCGGCGGCACCTTTGTCGGCACCGAAGAGATACATCAGCGCGTGGCGCATCTCGGCATTGGTAGTCATGCCGATGGGTTCGAGGCGCAACTCTTCCTTGAGGTTGGCGGCTAAAGCATCGACGACCTCAGTGGCCAACGGGAAGGAGAATCCGAAGACGGTGGCGATATGGTCTTCGTCGCTGTTCTTGATGCCCATCGAGGCGGTGCCGTAGGAGTAGAAGGTGGCCTGCGTCTTCTTGCGGGCGAAGTTCATGGGGCCTTCGCCTTCCAGCAGACAGTTGTCGGTGGAGAGCGAGAGATAGGGAGAGGCGATGTTGTCGGGGTCGGCGACTTTCTCCTCGGAGGCAATCATATACTCGTTGCTCTCGCCGAAATAGGTGAGCACACCGTGGGCAGCGAGGAGCTCGTTGTCGGAGACCTTCTCGTTGGTCAGGAAAGCAGCATGGGGCCGCAGGGTGCTCTTGTCCATAAGGATGGAGGCGGTGATGCGTTTGCCTTTCCAGTCGGTAGGCTCTTTGGGCACGGTGACATGGATATGCTCGGGGTCGGTGTAGCCGGCATAGGCCAGCAGAGCCACCTGTTCCTGCGGGATGCAGGGCTGGATGAGGCGCACACCACCCTCGAAATAGGGCCAGCGCTGGTTGCCTTCGACACGCACCTTGCCGGCGAAGCCGAAGGCGGGACTAAGGGTAAAGGAGGCTTTGTCGTCAACGCTGCCTTTGGCGACAGTAATTACTTGATTGCCTGATTGCGTGAGTGTCTGAGTGGAGATATCATCGAGCAGCAGACGCTGTGGCTTGTCGGGATGCCCCGTAAAGTCGTAGAAGCCCTTGCCGGTGTAACTGTCACCACCCTTGACGAGCAGGTCGGCATCGACCACGAGGTGGTAGGCGCTATCGCGGTTGAAGATGAGCTGTGCGTGGTTGAGCACCCGCATCTCGCCGTCCTTGCAGACATGCACGGTGTCTTTGGCGGGAGCGATGGCGGCATCGGCCACATGGATGAGGTAGACCCCCTGACTGGAGAGCTCGCCGAGGTCGTACTTATAGGTGCTCAGGAGCGAATGGTAGGAGAGTCCGTTGCGCTTGGGGTCGGTGCTGGTGAAGAGGGCTCCGGGCATATCGCCACGTTTGTTGAGGCGCTGACGGATGTCCATACCGTCGAGGCCCTCGGAGGTGCCACGGGTGGAGTTGCTGAGGTCGAGCTGCTGACGGTCCATATCCCACGCGAAGTGGTCGGCCACCGCCTGGTAGCGTGCCAGCTGCAATTCGGAGGTGACGGGAGCGTCTGCCTTGAGGTCGGCGCGGCGGGTATCATAGTTGACCGAGGACTGCACCCCTTGGGCGCTGAAGGCCACTGTCTTGAATTTCTTGCTACGGAGGGTGAAGTCACTCACGCGGGCGTTCATCTCGCGCGAAGCGAGGGTGAAATGCTGAGAGACGAAGTTGCCCTCACGCACGTCGGCGCTGCCAGCGGCGGAAGCGCCCTTGGGCATCAGCGCCACACGGCCCCGCAGGGTGGACTCGCCACGATACATCCTGAAGGGTCGTCCGTCGGCCAGCGTGACCACCGCCATCGAGTCTTGATAGGGCAGCCAGTGAAGGTCTGTCTTGCCATTGGCAATCTGCGGGAATCCCTGCTCCTCGCGGACGCTGAAGGTGTCGGTGACAGCAAGCGTGGAGTCGAGAAGGAAGAGGAACTCTTTGGATTTGGTGGTGGAGGTGAGGTAGGTGAGCTCGCCGTTGCCGCGAAGGCCCGTGTGGTCGAGTCGCACCTTCTTGGTGAACTGGCCCTTGCCACCATAGGCGGGGAAGCCGCCGGCGGGGGTCTCAATCTTGAATCCCAAGTAGTAGTCTTTCTGTACACGCAGCGGCTCCGTGATGTCGGGGAAGATGCCGCCGGAGGTGAGCACACCGTTGAACTGCAGGCTGTCGGTGACGAAGTCGGTCATGCTGCTGATGGTGAAAGGCTGCAGGGTGTAGTAGAAGCGGTCGCGGTGGTAGCGGCCCTCCTGGATATCCTTGCCGTCGTAGAAGACGCTGCTGTTCTCAAGACTTTGGAAAATGGGATACTCCTTGTTCTTGGTGAGTCCGCTGTGGTTGTCGGACTTGTCGACGGCGAGGGTGCCGACGAGGTTAGAGAGGGGCGTGCGCACCAGTTGTTCGTACTTGTCGTCCTTGAAGTCGGGCACATAGAACTCCATCTGCTTGATGGTGGGCATATTGAAGCTGTAGTTCTCGTAGCTGAAGTCACAGTTCTTCACCGTGAGCATAAACTTGCCCACATCCACGCGACCGTCGAAATGGAGGGCGCGGTTGCGACCCACGGTGACCTGACGGCCGGTGAGGGAGTCGGGGTAGACGACGACCGACTGGCTGTCGGAGACCACGAAGTTGTTGACACCGCGAATCAACAGGTTGTTGTCGGCGAAGGTGAGACGGGCATTGGCGCCCTGGGTGGACGACTCGAGCGAGAGGGCGTCATAGTCGAAACCCTTGCTGCGCGTGAAGGCTTTCTGGTAATCCACCAGTTTGTCTTTCACCTTCACCTGGCCGTTGATTTCGTTATACGACACCAGGCCGTGTTTCGAGAGGGTGTGTATCATGAGGAGTGTCTGGCTCATGTCGAGTCCCAGGTAGTCGGAAAACTTCTGTGCGGAGAATTCCGAACTGTTGGAACGCATGAATTCGTAGACGCGTTCCACGGGGCTCTTGTCGGCGATGCCGGTGATGGCACGGTACTTGTTGGCGGTGTAGAAACTGGACGACTCGAAGGTGCTGGTGCTAATGGCTCCCGTGGCGCCGAGGTTGGAGAAGATGAGGTCGCCGCTGGCCATACGCCAGACGATGCTCTCGCTGTAGATATCGAGTTCGTGGTAGGAGTCGACATAGGGGCTGTAGAAGTTGCGCTTGGGGTCGTTGATGAGCACCACCTGTCCCTCGGAGGGCACATAGCGCACCGTGATGCCGGTATTGGCGATGGAGTCCTCGTCGCCGATATAGATGCTGACGGCGGCATTCTCGGCCTGCATTTTCTCGGGGGTGATGGTGAACTTCATCGAGGTGACGGCCAGCTGTGCTTTGCCGTCGTGGTTGAAGATGAGTTTGGCGGGATGCTTGCTCGAGGCGGTGATGAACTTCGCGCCGTTCATCATGAAGCTGCCGCTGTAATCCACTCCCGGCATGATGTCCTTCATCACGAAGTCGCGCTGCGTGGAGCGGAAGCGCGGGTAGCTGTATTTGCCAGGCTCCTTGGGCGAGTCGAGGAGCTCCTCGATGCGTCCCGGGATGGGAGAAGAGAAATACTGCGTGTGGATGAAACTCACCGAGTCGGCTTTGAACTTGGGGAATTTGGTCTCTGCCTTGTATCGGCTCAGGTCGGCATAGCAGACATCGGCCGCGAGGCCCGTGCGCGTCCAATCCACACGGCCACCCTCGCCGCGCCATTCGTTCTCTTTGTAGTTGTAGACACCCGTAGTGCCGTGGATAACGCCCTGGTCTTTGGCGGAAGCATAGTGCAGGTCGGCGGGACTCTCGAACCACACCAGCGGCACGTCGTCCTTCACCCCGAGGCGGAACGGGGTGTTCTTGTCGAAGCGCCACTCGCAACTATTGGAATGATAGAGCACACGGTCGGCGAAGAGTCCTTCGCAAAAATCGATATATTCGGTGACGGCTTTCGCCTTGGCGCTGCGCTTGGCGAAGCTTTCGAGCGACGAGACGAAGCCTTCGAGATTGGGCACATTGGCATAGGCGTCGTTCAGATTCTTGCCACCGGCAGGCGTTGTGGCGAGGGTGGTAAGCACCCGCGTGAGGTTGCACATCTCGGGATTGCCCTTCATCTTCGCCTTCACGGCATAGCCATAGAATTCCACGAGGCGCTTCTGCAAACGGCTGTCGAAGCCGTTGTAGGCCGACTTGAACTCCTGCAGCACCTTGCCGTTCTCCTTTTGCTTGTCCTTGTCGGAGGTCGACTTATTCATATATTCCAGCAGCTCGTCGGGCAGCCCCTCGGCGGTGAACTCCACATTCTTGGGCTTCTGCGCTTGGACAGAATTGAAGATTGACAACTGGCAATTGAGAATCAGGCTGACGCAGGCGAGGATGATATATCTCTTCATAACAGTTATGTTTTTTGCTCTATTTGTATCCGTTTTCTTTTGTTTCTTTTAATTCTGATTGAAAAAAAGAGACAA
>JAEEGI010001656.1_pt1 | contig 55298 bp, 41 predicted proteins | sample 8958751 | NCBI WGS metagenome assembly JAEEGI01 (sample SAMN16246545, study PRJNA631951) | gut metagenome | biome: gut microbiome; feature: rumen; material: KS-attached | host: Bos | place: Iran: Karaj | collected 2018-10
CAAAAGTCAACGCCAAATAAAAATTTGGAGCGCTCCAAATTTTGATGAGTCATGGCGTTTTTCGATTTCCTTTGAGCATTGTATCAAAAATATTCTCCGAATCGCTTGGCGGTTCGGAGTTTTCTTTGTATTTTTGCAACCGACAAAGTCGTCTCCCCAGTGAGACGGGCAGAGTCACTTTACCTCAGTGGAAAGCTCGTGCAAGCCTATCGCTATGATGTTTGCATCAAACTGGTAGGAGGTTGTTACGCTGATGAAAACAGTATCAACACAGGAGAAAAGAAGGTTATGTCAGACAGAGAACAGACGATTGAAGCATTAAATTCCACCCGTCAGTATCTTTGTGATCACTACGGAATCATTTCGATGCTCCTTTTTGGTTCTTTTGCCAGAAACGAACAAAAGGAAGACAGCGATGTGGATGTTTTTGTCGATACTCTGGCACCAAACCCATTTACGTTGATGGAAGCCAAGGAATATCTTACCAAAGTAGTCAAACGACCTGTTGACGTCATACGCAACCACAGAAATCTCAATCCACGTCTAAAGAGGAGAATAGAAAGAGATGGAATCCGTGTCTTCTGAAAACAGAGCCTATTGAAAAAGGCCTTCAACTATTTCATAGATGAATTGAAGAAAAATGTTTAACCCAAAAACTATTGCCTATGGGCTAACAAAGAACTAAAAGACATATAGATAGAAGCGTCCGCTTGAATCTTGTTCTTCCAAATTCGCCAAATTTAAGAACAACCAAGAGTAGTAAAAGCACGGATGCTCACGCCGTTGGCGTGGGCTTTTACTCGGATATGGTTGTGTGGCGTTTGGCGATGCCTGGAAGAACGTAGACGAAGTAATCAGTCCACGTTTTCTTTTTATGTCTTACCGAAAGAGTATCGAATCACCAACAAAGACCTATAACATAAATGAGAGCAAAACGATTATTACTGCTCACCCTACTCTTGAGCATGATTGGCATTGAGGCGACCGCCCACGACATTGAGCTGGCAAACAGTGACGGTGTCACCATCTATTATGTCTGGACGAATAACAACACGGAGTTGGCAGTGAGTTGCAAAGGATATTATGGTAGCAGCTATTCAAACGAATATATTGGCAACGTGGCCATTCCAACAACCGTCTATTATAACGGCACCAACTACCCCGTGACGAGTATCGGTGACGATGCTTTCTATGGCTGTAGCAGTTTGACCTCGGTTACCATCCCTTCGGGCATGACAAGTATCGGCAGATATGCCTTCTATAAATGCAGCAGTCTGTCTTCAGTGATAATTCCAGAAGGAGTGATAACCATTGGCGACTTTTCTTTCAGTGGATGCAGTAGCCTAATTTCTGTTACCATCCCATCAAGCGTAGTCAATATTGGCTATTATGCGTTTGATATGCATGGTTGGGATAATTCTAACACTTCCGTTTATATAACGGATTTAGAATCATGGTGCAATATATCTTTCTCTGAAATAGAATCAAATCCGATTGCTTATGGTGGACATCTTTTTCTAAATGGTAATGAAGTCAAAGAGTTGGTAATTCCAAATGGTGTAGAAAGTATCAAATTCTCTGCTTTTTATGCATATTATAATCTGACCTCACTTACCATACCATCAAGTGTAGCCTCAATTGAAAAGTATGCTTTCCGCTATTGTTGGCAAATTACTTCATTGAATCTTTCTGAAGGTTTGGAAACAATAGGATATAGTGCTTTTGAAAAATGTAGCGGTCTGACCTCCGTGGTCATTCCTTCAAGCGTGACGAGCATCGGTGACTATGCTTTTTTTAACTGTAGCAGTCTGACCACGGTGACGGTTTTGATGGAAACGCCCGTAAACATTGACTCCCAAACATTTTCCAACAGACAGAATGCGACGTTGTATGTCCCCCACGGCTGCAAGGCCGCATACGAGGCTGCCGAATATTGGAAAGAGTTCAAGGAGATTGTTGAGATGGAACCTACAGGCGTGGAGGTAACGGACATCTCGCAGTTGGACAATGCCATATACATTGAACCTACTGAGGCGCGATGTGGCAGCCAGACCACACTCTCGGTGAAGATGAAGAACGACGTGGCCATTCAGACCATCCAGTTCGACCTCTATCTTCCCGACGGCATCTCCATTGTTCCCAATGAGGACGATGAATTGGTGACGGCGAGCAAGGAGCGAATCAACAGGTTCAACTACTTCGAGAGTTCCATGCAGTCCGACGGTGCCCTCCGCCTGCTGGCACAGGCCACAAGCACGAATGTTCCTGCCGGCGACGGCGAAATCTGCAGGATTGTGGTGGGCATCCCTGAGAGCATGGAGAAAGGTGACTACCCGCTCGTCATCAAGGGAGCACTCATGGTGGAGAACGACAACACCAGCCATTCGCCCGACCCCAACCTGGTGCAGACGAAGCTCACGGTGCTGAATTATGTGCCGGGCGATGCCAACAACGACGGTGACGTGAACGCCATCGACTTCAACATGATAGGCAACTACATCCTTGGGCGAACCCAGTCCGGCTTCAACGTGAAGGCTGCCGACATCAGTGGCGACGGTGATGTGAATGCCATCGACTTCAACATGGTCGGCAACATGATTCTCAACTGCTCCATCGCCTCGGCAAGGGAGAGGAGGATGCCTATAGGTATGGAGAAAGACAACGAACCACAATAAAAAGATTTGGTTATGAAACCCTCATGATTATATCAAAATCGCCAAAGTGAATGAAAAGGTGCTGCCGCTTCGTTATATAGTTACACTAATATCGAGATTATGGCAGCAGTTGAATTCACGCAGGTCGTGTCGCGTGGTTGCGGCATGGACATCCACAAGGAGGTGGTGGTGGCGACAGTTCGCGGCGAGGGCATCCAGAAGGAGACCCGTAGCTTTGACACCTTCACGAGTTCTTTGACAGAGTTGAGAGAATGGCTGGTATCTTTGGGCATCACTCATGTTGCGATGGAGAGCACGGGTGTATATTGGAAGCCCATATACAACGTGTTCGAGGGTCACATCCCGCATGTCTGGATAGTGAATGCCCGCCACATCAAGAATGTGCCGGGACACAAGACGGACAAGAACGACAGCGAGTGGATATGCCAGTTGCTGATGGCAGGATTGCTGAAGCCCAGTTTCATTCCTCCCCGTGAGCAGCGCGAGTTACGCGACCTGACCCGTTATCGCCGCAAGGTGATCCAGATGGTGTCGGCGAACAAGAACCGCATCATCCGTACCCTGGAAGACGGCAACGTGAAGCTCTCCAGCGTTCTGAGCGACACGAGCGGCAAGACAGGAGCAACGCTTATTGAGATGCTCTGCGACGGAAAGGAACTGACACTACAGGACATCGAGGACGTGCGGCATGGCCGCTGTCATCATACGTCGGAGGAGATGCTGGAAGCCTGTACGGGCTACATGAATGACCACAAGCGCTATATGCTCCAGCGCATCAGGGAGTGCAACCGCAAGCTGACGGTTGAAATTGTCGAGCTTGACCGCCGCATCAAGGAGATTGTCACCCCCTACGCCGAGGTGATGGATCGTTTGGACGAGATTCCCGGACTGCACGACCGCACCCTGGAGGACCTGATTGCCGAGATAGGTCTTGACATGACGGTCTACCCCAGCGCAGAATCCCTGTGCAAGTGGGCGGCGATGTGTCCGGGCAACAACGAGAGCGCAGGCAAGAAGAAGAGCGGAAAGACCAACCACGGCGACAAATATGTCAAGGCCACGCTGGTGGAGGCCGCATGGGCTGCGTCTCGCACCAAGGGCACTTTCTACAAGGAGCGTTTCGAACGACTCTCCAAGAGGAAAGGCGGCAAGAAGGCACTCATCGCCGTAGGACACTCGATCCTCAAGGCCGTACATTACGTAATCTCCACAGGCGGACGCTACCATGAGCTGGGAGAACAGTACGTGCCAAGCAAAATTGAAAAGAAGCGGAGGGACTATCTCAAGAGCGAGTTGCAGAAACTCGGATACGAGGTGTCCATCATCAAGAAGAAAGATTAGCCTACTTTCCATAAATTGAAACTGGGACTAGGCAATCCAACAGGCCGATTTTTACTGGAACAACCCGAGTCCGATTATGAAACTGGTCCCAACAGCAGAGAGGCAAAGTTTGTGACGTAAGAGCACGAGTATGAAAATTCCATACGACTCTGCTGTATAAACATATCAATTGCCCAACATGACAGTCCGCACTTGCCCAACAGTGAGTGCTCTCTCTTCTCTTGTCTCACGGCTCAAAAAAAGACATAAAAATATGTAAAACCCGCTGTTCTACGCAGTAGACAGCATAATTAATTTTCGTATGAAAGGTACCTGTTTCGCAAAATAATTCTGCTTGCGTCTTTATTTTGTTGTCCTAAAGTTTGGAACTTAACAAAAAACTCTGTATATTTGCAGACGAATTCCAGTCAACATAGAAATGACGAATAAGAACAGATACATATTGAATCAGATTAGGCAGGTCGCCAAAGAAACTGCACCTAAGGGCAGCCTCGTGCTTCTTTTCGGCTCTAGGGCCAGAGGGCAGGCGAGAAAAAACTCTGACTGGGATATTCTTATTGTGCTACCCCAAAGTCAACTTTGCCAGTCCGATTACGATAAAGTGAGTTATCCTCTTGTGGAACTGGGATGGAAAATCGGCGAGCAAATAAATCCCATCGTCTACACGAAACAGGAGTGGGAAGCCAATAGTATTACACCTTTCTACGACAATGTGCTGCGCGATGCAGTCAGTTTGTTATAGCTTATGGATGCAACTCTTCTCATAAGATTACAGACAGAAAAGTCGCATCGGTTTCTGCAAGAAGCTGACGATATGATTCTTCAGAAACGTTGGAGTTTAGCGGCCAATCGTTTCTACTATGCCTGTTACCACATGGTACATGCTGCATTCATTACTCGTGGAATAGCCACAAAGACTCACGATGGTACACTTACAGAATTTGGCAAGAATTTCGTTCTTACAGGTCAACTCGACAAGAAATATGGTCGGTTCTTCTCTCGAATGATACAGTTGCGCATCAAGGCAGATTACAACAGCATTGCGGAAGTAACTGAAGCTGAAGTTCTCGAAATGGCTCCGCTCTCCCATGATTTTGTGGTTGCCGTTGAAGCGTTGATTAATATTGATAATGTTGAACCCTTAAACCCCTGAATGGCTATGCTTTCCTAAATCGCAAATTATTAACTCATAAAATTATAATAATCATGAAACAAAGACATTTACACAAGATTGCATTGCTTGTAGCAATGTTGTTGATTCCGACAATTTCATGGGCAGATGCACTGAATGTGGGAGATGAATTCACAGAAAACGGCATAAAGTACAAGGTAACAAATACATCTCCCTTAGAGGCTCAGGTGGTTAGTGTTGACACATCAACAGAAGGAGGCGTAACCATTGTAAAGCGAGTTCAAGGTTCTGATGGGAAATACTATTCGGTAACTGAGATTGGTGGTAATGCTTTTAGAGATTGCGTGCAAGTGACAGAAGTCAGTATTCCCTCTACAGTTAGAAGTATTGGAGGGTCTGCTTTTAAAGGGTGTAAGGGATTAACGTCCATCTTAATTCCAAATTCTGTAACAGAAATCGCAAATGAAGCCTTTTTTAATTGCTATAATTTGGCTTCAGTATCTTTGGGCAACAAAGTGGAAAGCATAGGGTATTTGGTGTTTGGGAATTGCGGTAAGATAACTTCACTAGAACTTCCCAGTTCTCTGAAAACTATTGGAGAACGTGGTTTGGCACAGATGGCCAGACTGGAATCCATTGTTATTCCCAAATCAGTAACAGAGATTGGCCCCCAGATTCTCTTTGCTGACTATAGCCTTACTTCAATAAAGGTAGAAAATGGGAATCCAAAATATGATTCACGCGATAATTGCAATGCTATTATTTGTAAAGATACGAAGGAAATCATTCAGGGATGCCAAGAGTCCACCATTCCGGAAGGCGTTGTGAGCATTGGAGACTATGCGTTTTTCTATATGTCACCGATTAATGTAAGCCTCAAATTCCCCAGTTCTCTAACGAACATCGGAAAGGGCGCTTTTAGTCATATTGGAGGCGGTAGCGGACTTACATCGTTGTTTATACCAAAGTCTGTTAAAACTATCGGTGATGGTGCTTTTACCAACCAAAGTACAATGGAGAAGATTGAGGTGGAAGAAGGTAATACTGAGTTTGATACTCGTGATGGATGCAACGCACTAATCCGCACCTCAACTAACGAGTTGATTAGGGCATGTCACAACTCTTTTATTCCGAATACTGTGACGACTATTGGCGAAGGTGCGTTTTCTAGTTTAGGCTATTACGATGAGTCGCCAGAATTTACCAGTATTAATATACCAAACTCTGTAACAAAAATAGGCGAAAATGCCTTTTGGTACTGTCGTCAGCTTGTTTCTGTTACTCTTCCCAATGGGTTGACAACCATTGGTGACTATGCTTTCTCTGGCTGCGATCATTTAAAGTCGATAACCATACCTGCCTCAGTTGAGGGAATAGGTATACGTGCATTTGAAAGCTGTTATTCTCTGCAAACTTTTTTCTTGTTGTCAGAGAATCCAAAGGAAATAAGGAAATATATTGTAGATGATTATGCTGCAATAACTCTATATGTTCCTGCAGGTACAAAATCCAAATATGAGACCACAAAAGGGTGGAGTGAGTTCAAAAACATAACTGACCAAAACAACTACATTACAGGCAAGACAAAAGAGGGCGTCGTAATGCGGTTTGTTGTGGTTGATAATAATTCAAAAGAGTGTAAAGTAGAATCCATTGATGCTGCCACTTCTGGTGAGCTGACCATTCCAGAAATAGTAAATGGTTATCGTGTTACTGCTATACAAGAGGAAGCATTCTCTAATTGCAAGAGATTATCTTCAGTGGTAATAGGCAACTCTGTAACAACTATTGGCTCTGGTGCCTTTAGTGGCTGCATTGGTCTGAAATCTGTCACATTGGGAGAGTCTGTTATAAGCATTGGTGCTGGAGCATTTTATTATTGTAAAGGACTTAATACGTTCACTATCAATAACACGTTGAGGGATATCGACAAAAATGCCTTTTCTAATTGTACTGATCTTAAAGAAGTTACTATTGGCAAGTCTGTCGGAAATATTGGAACTGGCGCTTTCTACAACTGTTTGAATTTAGACAAAGTTATCTCATGGATTGAGACTCCTTTTGCAATAGATAAAGGCGTCTTTACATACTACGACGAAGAAAGTAAAGTTCGCGTGTTTACTTCTGCCACCCTCTACGTGCCCGCTGGTACCAAGGCTTTGTACGAAGCTACTGACGGTTGGAAGGAGTTCAAGAACATCGTGGAGATGGAGCCGGAGACTCCAGCGTATCACGATGGAGAAGTGTTCACTGCAAAGATCGATGAGGGAATAGAATTGCGCTTTACGGTTATCAGTGAAGCGGAAAAGACCTGTATGCTGGGATTGACAAAAGCTTTGGATGGAGAATTAATCACCACAGCATTTGCTGACGGTAGTGCTGGCAGTGGTACAGGAATGGCAGAACTGCCAAACCTGGCGGTTACGATACCATCCAAGGTCAACGGATATACTGTGACAGAGATTGGTGAACGGGCATTATCGGCTTCTAAGCTAAGCAGTGTCACCATACCATCTACAGTAACAACAATCCACGATATGGCTTTCTACAGCACCAAACTAAGACAGTTGGAAATACCTTCCAGTGTTACAAGCATAGGAACAAACATAGCCGTTTCAAATCAACTGAAACAGATTACGGTAAAGGCTGGCAATCCTGTCTATGACTCACGCAAGAATTGTAATGCCATCATAGAAACCGCAACTAACACGCTGATCCTTGGTTGTGAAGAGACTACCATCGTAGAAGGAATAGAAACTATAGGAAAAGGCGCATTGATGGGAATTGCCAATTATGGAATGAAGGAGGTTTATATTCCCAAAAGCGTCACCAGAATTGAAGACAATCCTTTCTTTTATGGCACTCAGATAGAGTCAATCGTAGTTGCAAGTGACAATCCTGTTTATAATTCTCGCAATAACTGCAATGCCATTATCAAAACTTCGACAAACGAACTGGTAGTTGGCTGTAAGAACACTGTTATTCCCAAGGGCGTCAAGCGTATTGGTAATTATGCATTTTCAGGTCTCAACGATAAACTTCAACAGATAGACATCCCCGCATCCGTGGAGTCAATAGGTTTGGCTGCTTTCCGGGGTGATGCACTCAAAGAGATTATTCTGCCCAATGGTGTTCGGAATATTGAGGCCTCAGCATTCAGACAGAATGAGGCAAGGAAAATCAGAATTCCTTCAACAGTTACGAGCATCGGAGATATGGCTTTCCAGATTTCATCTGTAAACCAATACCTCACCGAAGTAACATCAATGATGAGAAAACCATTTGCTATAAATGACCAAACGTTCATAGAGTCGTATTATATTGACAACCTGGATCGTGTGACTCTCTACGTGCCCGCTGGTACAAAGACTAAGTACGAGGCAACGGAAGGTTGGAAGCTGTTCAAGAACATTGTGGAGATGGAGCCTGAGGTTCCTTACGAACTTATAAATAACGAGTCTGTAGTGGTAAAGAATCTGGAGCCGGATGAGAACGGGAAGTTGGTGATTCCTGAGAAAGTGGAGATTGACGGGAAGGAATATCCTGTAACAGAGATTGCCGCTGATGCATTCAGGGATCAAGAGGATATTGTAGAGGTGACAATCCCAGGCACAGTGACTACCATAGGTGCTGGAGCTTTTGCTGGTTGCGAGAATCTGATAGCCATCTATATGCTGTCGCCTACGCCAATAGACCTGGAGGTGGCTGCTGCACGTGGTGTGATTCGAAAGGCTGATGGCATTGTTCCCTCGCAGTTCGAGGGCATTGATTTCGAGAAGTGTGTGCTCTATGTTCCTTATGGCTCTGGCGAAACGTACAGTAGGGCTGAGGGTTGGAAACTCTTCAAACACATAGTGGAAATGGAGGATACTGGCATATCTAATATAGGTAAAGGGACATCATTTGCTGTCTACACTACGTCAGGCGTATTGGTCAAGAAGAATGCCACTACCCTTAAGAACCTGAAAAAGGGTGTGAACATCATCCGCGACAGCAGAGGAAGGTCTCGTAAGGTTGTGGTGAAGTGAGAATAAAGCGGAGCTCGCTCATGATTGACCAATAGTTTGGAGCAGCGAGAGCCATCATGATAGTATGAATGGCCGAGTCGTGACAAACGATGATGAAGTCAACGTGAGCGAGCTCGAGCTTTAGCTCAAGTGTGTGGTTAAAGGTTGACCCATATGGTGAGAAATACCTGTAGTAGACAGCGTCTTTTTGGCGGTTGACATGGAGTCGTCGGGTTGGTTGACATGGAGTCGGACGGTTGGTTGACTGGAGCCGGAAGGTTGGTTGACTGGAGCCGGAAGGTTGGTTGACTGGAGTCGGCAATTGTTTTAGACGGCATTAACGAGTGGTTTGCTACGGGTTAACCATTAGTTCCCACGGCACTTTCAACTGCTTTCCTTGGGCTGAAGGTCCGTTGCTCGGGTAAGTGAAGGGTTCATATTCGTATCTGCCTTGCTACGTTGCCGGGCTGGAAGCTCGGCTTTTTGGGGTCCAAAAGTGGTCCAAAAATCAATGCTCGGCAGAAAAAGAAATTGATTTGTTTTGTTCTGCGCTCGACTTTTCGTACCTTTGCATGCTCAAAGCGAAAGATAATGAAGATACAGGAACTGAAAGCGCTCTATGCGAAGCATCCCCAGGTGAAGGCACTGTCAAAGGCTCTCGCCGAAAAGCGGAAGTCAACGGTAAGTGTGGAGGGGCTGTTGGCATCAGGTTCACCGATGGTGTTCAGCGTACTCCAGACGGAACGTCCTTTTTTCTTTATCCTGCAGGACGGTGAGGAAGCAGGCTATTTCTATCACGACCTGTCACAGGTGATGGGTACTGAACAGGTGTTGTTCTTCCCATCAAGCTACCGCCGTTCGGTGAAGTACGCCCAGCGCGATGCTGCCAACGAGATACTGCGCACGGAAGTGCTGACGAAGGTGAAGGAACACTCCTCACTCCACTCTCAACTGTTTGTCGTGTCTTATCCTGAGGCAGTGGCAGAGATGGTAGTGTCGGAGCGGAAGTTCAGCGAGCAGACGATGGTTCTGGAGACAGGCCAGACGGTCAAGATGAGCGAGATAGAAAAGACACTTCAGGGCTATGGGTTCCACGAGGTGGACTATGTCTATGAGCCAGGCCAGTATGCACTCCGTGGCAGCATACTCGATGTATATAGCTACAGCTGCGAATATCCATACCGAGTGGACTTCTTCGGTGACGAGATAGACTCCATCCGTACGTTTGAGGTTGAGAACCAGCTGTCGCGTGACCGTCGTGACCGCGTAGAGGTGGTGCCTGAGATGGCTTACGAGCAGGAGCGTGTCTCGCTTCTAACCTTCCTGCCGAAGGACACGGTACTGGTGATGAAGAATTTCGGCTTTGTGCGTGACGCTATAGAGCATACGTACGAGGAGGGATTCTCGTCACAGGCTATTCGTGAACGGATGGAGAATGCCGATGAGCAGGAGCAGCAGGTGATAGAACAGCAGATGAGGCGTGAGAGTCAGCTGACCACGGGCACCCAGTTTGCCAAAGAGGTGGAACAGTTCAGGCGCATTGAGACCCAGCCTCGGAGCGAGGCAAACACCATCAGTTTCTCCATGAGTCCTCAGCCCTTGTTCCATAAGAACTTTGAGCTGTTGGCCAAGACAATGGAAGACTATCGTCTGAAAGGCTATAGACTGTTTGTATTGGCCGACAGCCAGAAGCAGAACGAGCGATTACAGGAGATCCTGGAGGGGGTGAGTAACAGGGAGGAAGGAGAACCGAGCCTTTTTACCCCTGTTGACAAGACGCTGCATGAGGGGTTCATCGACCATGACCTGCGGCTCTGCCTGTTTACCGACCACCAGATATTTGACCGTTTCCATAAGTACAATCTGAAGAGCGACAAGGCGCGTAGTGGCAAGATGGCACTGACGCTGAAAGAGATACAGCAGTTTGAAGTGGGTGACTTTGTGGTACACGTGGATCATGGTGTGGGGCGTTTCGGCGGACTAGTGCGTATGCCCATACAGTCTTCCAACCCTAACAATCCTACTTCCTCTCCCCAATATCAGGAGATGATCAAGATTACCTATCAGCGTGGCGATGCTATCTACGTGAGCATTCACTCGCTCTATAAGGTGTCGAAATACAAGTCGCAAGAGGGTGGTGAGGCTCCGCGTCTGTCAACTTTGGGTACGGGCCAGTGGGAACGGCTGAAGGAACGTACGAAGAACCACATTAAGGATATAGCGCGTGACCTCATACGCCTCTATGCTGCCCGTCGACGTGAGAAGGGCTTTGCTTTCAGTCGTGACAGTTATCTTCAACATGAACTGGAGGCATCGTTTGTGTATGAGGACACCCCCGACCAGCTAAAGGCCACACAAGATGTGAAGGCCGATATGGAACGATCTCGCCCGATGGATCGACTGGTATGTGGCGATGTGGGTTTCGGCAAGACCGAGGTGGCTGTCCGTGCCGCTTTCAAGGCCGCTGTCGATGGCAAGCAGACGGCTGTGCTGGTACCGACGACCGTGCTTGCTTATCAGCATTTCAGGACTTTCTCTGGGCGACTCAAGGATATGCCGGTAAGAGTGGAGTACCTGAGCCGCGCCCGTTCGGCGAAACAAACCACCCAGATACTGAAAGACCTGGAGTCAGGCAAGATAGATATATTAATAGGTACGCACAAACTCATTGGCAAGACGGTGAAGTTCCACGACCTGGGACTGCTGATCATTGATGAGGAGCAGAAGTTCGGTGTGTCGACCAAGGAGAAACTGCGTCAGTTGAAGACCAATGTAGATACCCTGACCATGAGCGCCACACCCATACCGCGTACGTTGCAGTTCTCGCTGGTGGGTGCTCGCGACTTCAGCGTGATACAGACGCCACCTCCCAACCGCTATCCTATTCAGACAGAGATACATACATTCTCGGCCGATATCATTGCCGAGGCCATCAACTTCGAGATGTCGCGCAACGGACAGGTGTATTTCGTGAACAACCGTATCTCCGACCTGACTCATCTGGCCGAGATGATTCATAAGTACATACCCGATGCGCGCATAGCTGTTGGTCACGGCAGGATGAAACCCGAGGAACTGGAACAGGTGGTGCTTGACTTCTCGAACTACGACTATGATGTGCTGCTCTCTACCACCATCGTGGAGAATGGTATAGACATTCCTAATGCAAACACCATCATCATCAACGGCGCACAGAACTTCGGACTGAGCGACTTGCACCAGATGCGGGGACGTGTGGGGCGTGGCAACCGCAAGGCGTTCTGCTACCTGTTGGCCCCGCCCTTGTCAGCATTGCCCCAGGATGCACGTCGCCGTCTGGAGGCACTGGAGAACTTCAGCGATCTGGGCTCGGGCATCAACATAGCCATGCAAGACCTCGACATACGCGGCGCAGGCAATCTGTTGGGAGCCGAGCAGTCGGGATTCATCAGCGACCTGGGTTATGAGACGTATGTGAAGATACTGAACGAGGCAATGGCAGAACTGAAGAATGACAAGTCGTGGAATGAGAACAGCACTGTTGCAGAATCCGTTGCGGATAGTAGCCTCGGTTTACATCCCACCTCCCATGTCCCGCAAGTATTCGTTTCCGACTGCTCCTTGGAAAGCGACCTGGAAATGTTCTTCCCCGACCTCTACGTGCCGAGCGATTCCGAGCGCATGCTGCTCTATCGCGAACTGGACAACATAGGCAACCGTCCCGATCTGGATACCGCCCTGCAGCAGCTGGATGCCTACCGCCAGCGGTTGCGTGACCGGTTCGGGAAACTGCCTTCTCAGGCTGAGGAACTGTTGCAGGTCGTACCGCTACGCATCTTGGGCAAGCAACTGGGATGTGAGAAAATCATGCTGAAACAAGGCCGTATGTTCCTCTATTTCGTGAGTCGTGCCGATAGCCCTTACTACCAGAGCCCCGTCTTCGGTAGAATCATCACTTTCGCCACGCAGAACGTACGGCAATGCAACTTGCGTGAGACCACTGCGCCCAATGGCGGGACAAAGCGTTCCATGGTGGTGGACGATGTGCCTAGTGTTGAGGATGCCGTGAAAGTGCTGATGAGGATTGGCGGCCTTCGGCCTAAATGATAAATGATAAATGATAAATGAGGAATGAGAAATGAGGAATGTTCAATGTGAGGTGTGACAGTTTGTCGGTTGGTTCTGTCATTTTGTCATGAGAATGTGCTTTGGCATTTTTGTTGCTTGATAGTTAGCGAACAATGAGACATTCATTGGTAAATCAAACATACAAACAACAAATAAAAACAGAATTAGGAGGTAAAGATTATGACACCTATGATGAGAACAAACAACTGGATTCCCGCCGTGTTCAACGACTTGTTTAACACAGATTTCATGCCGAAGATGAGCGCCACCGCTCCAGCCATCAACGTGAAGGAGTCGGCAACAGGCTATACTGTCGAGCTGGCTGCACCAGGCATGAAGAAAGAGGACTTCAATGTGCACATCAACGACGAGGGTAACCTCATCATCAAGATGGAGCAGAAGCAGGAGCAGAAGGAGGAGGACAAGAGCGTCCGCTACCTGCGCCGTGAGTTCTCTTTCACGAAGTATGAGCAGACGCTGATTTTGCCCGATGATGTGGACAAGGAGAAGATTTCTGCCAAGGTCGAGAATGGTGTGCTGACTGTCGAGCTGCCCAAGGTGGTGGTAGAGAAGGTGAAAGTGAGCCGCCAGATCAATATCGGGTAACCATTCACTGTCATTAGACAGACTTCCCGGTCAGTCGCCGTTTTCAGGGGACTGACCGTTTTTTTTTGTTGCCTTGTATCGGCAGCTGTCGCATTATTTGTATTGGCGACAGTTATTTTTTTTCTTTGCAATTCTCTTTTTTTGTTTTTTTTAGTAACTTTGCACCCAAATTGCAAAAAACGACAATACATGGAAAAGAGACTAAAGCAGGGCTCGCTCTGCGTACAGGCAGGCTATAAGGCCAAAAACGGAGAACCGATAGAGTTGCCGATTATCCAGTCGACTACCTTCAAGTATGATGACTCGGACGAGATGGCAAAGTTGTTTGACTTGGAGAAGGAGGGCTATTTCTATACCCGCCTGCAGAACCCCACAAACGATGCTGTGGCAGAGAAGATTGCTGCCCTCGAGGGCGGAGTAGGGGCTGTGCTGACGTCCTCGGGCCAGGCTGCCAATTTCTATGCCATTTTCAATATCTGTGAGAGTGGTGACCACTTCGTCACCTCCAATGAGATCTATGGCGGTACCTACAATCTGTTTGGTGTCACCCTGAAGAAACTTGGCATTGAGAGTACTTTCATCTCGCAAGATGCATCCGAGGAGGAGATACAGGCAGCTTTCCGTCCCAATACGAAGGCTCTCTTCGGCGAGACCATCTCCAACCCCGGCTGCGCTGTGTTGGACATAGAGAAGTTTGCCCGCATAGCCCATAGGAATGGGGTTCCCCTGATCGTCGACAATACCTTTGCAACACCTATCAACTGCCGCCCGTTTGAGTGGGGAGCTGACATCGTGACCCATTCCACCACGAAGTACATGGACGGTTTGGCTACTCAGGTGGGTGGCTGCGTAGTAGACAGTGGCAACTTTGACTGGCTTGCACATGCCGAGAAGTTCCCCGGTCTCACCACTCCTGATGAGTCTTACCATGGACTGACCTATGTGAAAGCCTTCGGCAAGAAAGGCTATTGCACGAAGCTCGTCGCCCAACTGATGCGCGACCTCGGCTCCATACCCGCTCCCCAGAACTCTTTCCTGCTGAACCTTGGTCTGCAGACGCTTCACCTGCGTATGGCGCAGCATTGCAAGAATGCCCAGCAGGTGGCCGAGTTCCTGAGCCAGAACGAGAAAGTGGCGTGGGTACACTACTGCGGACTGCCCAGCGACAGGTGCTATGACCTGGGGCGGAAATATCTGCCCAACGGCTCATGCGGCGTGATTGCCTTCGGCCTGAAGGGAACCCGTGAGACAGCTATCAAGTGGATGGACTCGTTGGAGATGATCAACATTGTGACTCATGTGGCTGATGCCCGCACCTGTGTGCTTCATCCTGCCAGCCATACCCATCGTCAGCTCTCCGACGAGCAGTTGCGCGAGGCTGGTGTGGCTCCCGACCTCATCCGCCTTTCCGTAGGCATAGAAGACGTGGAGGATATCCTCGAAGACATCAAGCAAGCATTGGACAAGATATAAGGGAAAAGTGAATAGTGAAAAGTGAATAATTTGCTACCGCGCTATGTCATACCTCCAGTATAACAGCTCCCCCCTTACAAAGAAAAGCTATCTTTTCGGAATAAGGATTGTAAAAATGGTAAAGTCCATGACGTGCAGTCCGAAGGAATACGGGATGATTAATCAGGTTTTCCGGTCAGGGACAGCCATTGGTGCACTGGTGAGTGAGGCGACATACGCACAAAGCCCGGCAGATTTCATCAACAAATTGTCGGTTGCCTTGAAAGAATGCAATGAGACCAACTATTGGCTTAATATCCTTCGGGATACTGAATATCTGAATGAACAAGAATTCGAGAGTTTGAGCAAAGACTGTCAAGAACTGCTTGCACTCCTGATATCATCAATAAAAACAACAAAACAGAACAATGAAAAGAAGTGAACAGGGACGGCGGAAGCAAATTTTTCACTATTCACTATTCACTTTTACCTTTAAAAAAAGATTATGGACGAACAATTAAAGCAAATAGGTGAACGGTTGCGCGGACTGCGCGACGTGCTCGATATCCCCGTGAGTGAGATGGCAGAGACCATCGGCATCGATGCGGAGAAATATGAGAAAATAGAGCGTGGCGAACTCGACATCACCATCTCGAACCTGATGAAGATTGCCCATAAGTATGGAGTGTCTACCGAGGAGATCATCTTTGCGGAGTCGCCCCACATGAAGTCGTACTACGTCACTCGCAAGGGACAAGGCATGTCCATTGAGCGCACCAAGGCTTACAAGTATCAGAGCCTAGTGGGCGGTTTTGTGGGTCACAAGGCCGACGTGTTCATTGTCACCGTGGAACCCAAGCCGGGCGCACGCACCATCTACAAGAACTCACACCCTGGCCAGGAGTTCAACCTGGTGCTTGAGGGTAAGATGGAACTCTACATCGGTGGAAAGACCATCGTGCTTGAAGAGGGTGACAGCATCTATTTCGACTCCACCAAGCCCCACGGCATGCTGGCTGTGGGCGAGAAGGCCGTCAGGTTCCTTGCCTTCACCGTTGAATAATATTAGGGAAAAGTGAATAGTGAAAAGTGAATAATTTGCTACCGCTGTTCCTGTGCGAGAATAAATATAGTTTAACAAGATAAAGAAGAAAGGATGAATAGCAAGAAGTGCGGAAGCAAATTTTTCACTATTCACTTATCACTTTTACTTTACTCATATGGTAGAAAGATTTTTAAAGCAGACCCATTTCGAGTCTGTAGAGGACTACAACAAGAACCTGGAGTTCATCATACCCGAGAACTTCAACTTTGCCTATGACGTGATGGATGCCTGGGCAGAGGAAGACCCTCATCGGCTGGCCATTCTGTGGACCAACGACCAAGGGGAAGAGATACGTACCACTTTTGCCCAGCTGAAGGAACAGACCGACCAGGCTGCTTCCTATCTGCAGACACTTGGCATCGGCAAGAACGACCCCGTGATGCTGATCCTGAAGCGACGCTATGAATGGTGGGTCGTCATGCTCGCCCTCTGCAAGATCGGAGCCATCGTCATTCCCGCCACCCACATGCTCACCAAGCACGACATCGTCTATCGCAACACCCGTGCCTCGGTCAAGGCTATCATCTGCGTAGACGATCCCTATGTGACCGGGCAGATCCAGTTGGCAAAGGCAGAGAGCCCTACTGTCACCCAGTACATTGCAATAGGAAATGACATTCCCGAGGGCTTCCATGACTATTTGAACGAGATAGACCAGGCACCTCAGTTTGTGCGTCCTGCTTTCGTCAACGAAAACGACGACACGATGCTGATGTATTTTACCAGTGGCACCAGTGGCGAGCCCAAAATGGTGGCTCACGACTACCTCTATGCCATGGGACACCTCACCACAGGCGTTTTCTGGCACAACCTGCATAAAGGCTCGCTCCATCTCACCGTGGCCGATACGGGCTGGGGCAAGGCCGTCTGGGGAAAGTTCTACGGCCAGTGGTTTGCCGGAGCAACGGTATTCGTGTTCGACCACGAGAAGTTCAACGCCGATACCCTGTTGCGTCAGATGGAGAAATACCATGTCACCTCGTTCTGTGCACCGCCTACCATCTATCGTTTCATGATCCGAGAAGACCTGTCTCGCTACGACCTCTCTTCGCTCGAATACTGCTGTACTGCAGGCGAGGCCCTCAACCCAGCAGTCTACGAGAAGTTCTATGAGAAGACAGGCATTCGCATGATGGAAGGATTCGGACAGACCGAGACCACCATGACTCTCGGCACCTTCCCCTGGATGACCCCCAAGCCAGGTTCCATGGGTATTCCCAACGCCCAATACGACATCGATCTCATCCGTGCCGATGGCACTTCGTGCGAGGATGGTGAGAAAGGCGAGATTGTGGTGCGTGTGGGCGACAGCAAACCCATCGGTCTGTTCAAGCAGTATTACCGTGACCCGGAGTTGACACGTGAGGCCTGGCACGATGGTCTTTATCACACGGGTGACATGGCCTGGCGTGATGAGGATGGATACTACTGGTTCGAAGGGCGTATCGATGATGTCATCAAATCGTCGGGCTACCGCATCGGCCCGTTCGAGGTAGAGAGTGCCCTTATGACCCATCCGGCTGTGGTGGAGTGCGCCATCACCGGCGTTCCCGACGATATCCGCGGCATGGTGGTCAAGGCCACCGTCGTGTTGGGAAAGGAATGGAAGGACAAAGCTGGCGACGACCTTGTTAAGGAGCTCCAGCAGCACGTCAAACGCGAAACAGCACCCTACAAGTACCCACGCATCGTGGAATTTGTAGACGAACTGCCCAAGACCATCAGCGGAAAGATACGCCGCGTGGAAATCCGAAGGAAAGATTCAGGGAAATAGGTTCCATAATACAATGAGGATGATGAGAACGACTATACTGATTATTCTGTGGGTGGCCATCGGAGCAGGCTACCCGTTGTCGGCGCAAAAACATGATCAAGAGATAGACCTTCAGGCGCTCTATCAGCAGATAGACCAGGCTATCGAACAATCTCCGCAGTTTGTCTCCAAACGACTGGAAGAGATAGCCGATTCGTACAAACAGCTTCAGTCAGAACAGAGTATGGAAAAAAGACTGGCTCTGGCCGAGCGGCTTTTCGATCTCTATCATGCCTATCGCAACGACTCTGCACTCTATTATGCAGGAATGTGCATCTCGCTTGCTGACTCACTCCACCGGAAAGACATTGAGGGGTTATATCTCTCAAGAAAGGCTCACCAATGTTCCAATGCCGGTCTGCACTTGGAAGCGCTCGATTTGCTGAAGAGGGTTGACAAAAGTGCTCTTGGCCCCAAGGAACTGACCAACTATTACGGGGCTTGGATGCACGTCTGCGGTGAGATTGGCTCCTCCTCCCAGCAGCCCGACGTACGCCAAAGCTATTATGCCCAGCAGGACAGCTACCGCGACTCCGTGCTCATGGTAGCCGAGAAGGGCAGTGAGGAGTACCTGCACTTGAAGATGGATGTGTTCTGTGCACGCCAGCTCTATCAGGATGCGCTCGGCATCAGCGACAACTGGCTCAGCCATGTTGAAGAAGGCACCCATTCAGAAGCCTTTGCAGCCTTCTATCGTTCGGTGGTCTACGACAAGTTGGGCAACAGCCAGCAGTTGCGCTACTGGCTGGGCCGTTCTGCCCTTGCCGACATCAAGTGTGCTGTCTTCGACCAGGCATCGCTCTTTATGTTGGCAGAGCGTCTGGCTGAGGATGGCGATTATGACCGGGCTTACCGCTATGTACGTTTCTGCGAGAAATGTAACACAGAGTTCCTTCCCCGGTTGCGCAGCTATCAGGTACGATATGTGGCAAATGTCCTGGAGGCTGCATATAGTGACAGCCAGGCACGCTATTCACGCCTACTGACCATCGCCTGTGTGGGAGCATTGCTGCTCCTGGGTGTGGTGGTCTGGCTCCTTCTCCGCCTCCGTCGTCCTGCCCGTCACCATCAGCCTGACCAGTCGTTTTGATGAATGGTAACCTGCCATTTGTAGGCACATCCGGCTTGGTTCCAAACCTCGGCTACTCCCTTCTCGGCATTGATGCCACTCACCTGTCTGACATCTAAATGCAAAACAGTCGTTCGCCAAAAATGCAAACGACTGTTCTGCTATTCTTGATAAGACATTCCTAAGCCATAGGGCTATTTCTGCTTCAGTTTCCCGTCCTGTATATACAGACCCTTGGCAGGTGGCTCAGCCAGACGCTGGCCCTTCAGGTTGTAGATCTGAGAGGAAGGACGATTCTGTGATGAGTAAGTTGGAAGGATTCCCACCGTCTCTCGTGCTTCGCTGTACTGTCCCAGATACTGGCCAATGAAGAAGATGACACCTGTGGACTGCTCACTGATGATATATAGGAAGGGACGGTTGGCAATGAACTGTGCCTCGCGTGGCATGCCAGTTGCTACATTACCAATAACGGTGACTGCAGCAGCCTCGGTACCTTCTTCGTCCACCTTGATCTTCGACACCTGCTTCATCAGGTCGATAAATGTAGGCACGTCGCAGAAATCGGAGAACTCTGCCTCGTCAGGGTTGAACGCCCTGTTCACACCCAGTGCCTTCATCACAGGTACCAGGTTTTGGCTGGTATTGGTCTCGAAGCGGGGCAGCGCCAGGGTAACCAAATAATCTGAGAAGCCAGCCGCCCAGCTCTTGCTGTCCAGTTTTTCCAGCAGGTCGTCCACTGTCTTGTCTTCCCGTGGCAGGTAGACGGTCATCTTGTAGGCCATGTTGCCGTAGGGCAGTTGTACAGCCTGGTAGGTGTCGTTTTCCGTATACAGCAGTTCGCCTCCAGTATGCATCATCGGAACGGTCTCGTTGTTATTGAATTTCTCCTCTTTTGTTCTATCTTTATTGAACTTGAGCACCCATGCACCCTTGAAGTAGAGGGCATTCAGCAGGTAGCTCACCGCTGTGGTGTCGAATTCATCTTGGGTGAGTATCTTCGGAATCATTCCGTTGGTGTGATCATTGCCCCATTGGTTAATCACATCGAGAGTCAGTCCGTCATTAAAGTCACGAGCCTCGGGCGTGGCATCATAGTACTGCTGTGCGGTCTCTACAAAGGCAGGTTTCAGCTTGTAGCCCTTTGCCTCGTTCACATAGATGGTGTTGGCTATGCCCACCGTGGTCTTCTTGTCAAGCTTCGGTGCCTCGCTCAGCATCTTGCGGCAGAACTGGTTGATGGCTCCGGCTTCGCCGAATCCCAGTGCCTTGCTGATCTCCTCTTGTGTCTGGCCGGTGGCACCGTTGTTCAGCATGCCCAGTGCATAGGTGATGCTCAGCGGTGAGAGCATCTGATTGTTGCCCGTCCGTGCCTGGCGGAACAGGTTGAAGGCAAAGTCATTGTTCTGCATCACCAGTTCTTTCTCCTGCTTTGTGAGGCTGATGGAGCCGCGTGGGTTGTCTATCTTTTCACCCATGTACTGTCCCATGAAGAAGATGGCACCCGTGGACTGCTCGCTGATGACGTAGAGGAACGGCCGGTTGGCAACGAACTGCGTGTACTTTGTCGCGCCGTTCTTGGTGCCTATCACCGTCACGGCGGCAGCCTCTGTGCCTTCCTCGTCCAGTTTGATCTTAGCCACCTGCTTCATCAGGCCAATCAACACGTTGCAGCTCTGTGACTCGTCGTCGCCGGCATAGCACAGCTCGTTGAAGCCCTCACCCGTAAAGGCATTGGGCATGCCCATCCCGGCCATCACCTCTTCCAGATGAATGCTGGTCTCGGTCTCGAAACGTGGGAATCCCAGGTCAACATTGTAATACTCGTAGGCATCGGCATTCCAGTTCTTCCCGTTCAGTTCGTTGAGTACATCGTCCAGCTTCTTGTTGCCAACGGGCAGGAACACCGTCATCTGATAGGCACCGTTGCCATAAGGCAGTATGATGCTCTTGTAGGTACTGTTCTGGAAGAAGCGGAACTGGCCTGCTGTCATCATGAAATCACATATCGTGTTCTCATCATCGTTGAAGTACATCGGCATGGTCATACCCTTCTCGAACTTCTGCTGCCACATGCCTTTGAAGTAGAGAGCATTTAGCAGGTAGGTGATGCAGGAGGGGTCGAACTCCTCTGGTGTCAGCACCTGCTCAATCATGCCCTCGGTGTGGTCGCTACCCCATTGGTTGATCACGTCGAGTGTCTTTCCGTCGTAGAAGTCCCGTTCCTCGGGCGTGGCATCATAGTATGCAGCCGCTTGCTCCACGAAAGGCCTCTTCAGGTGGACTCCGGCAGACTTGTTCACGTAGACGGTGTTGGCAATGCTTACCTTCGTCTCCTTGTCCAGCCCGGCGCTCTCCTTGAGCATCCTGCCGCAGAAACGGTTGATGGCGTCAGTCCCGGCTTCGCCGAATCCAAGCACCTCGTTGATTTCTTTCCGGGTCTGCCCCTGTGCACCGTTGTTCAGCATGCCCAGTGCATAGGTGATGCTTAGTGGCGACAGCAACTGGCTTTCAGACGAACGTGTCTTTCGGAACAGGCGGAAGGCGAAGTCGTTGTTCTGCTGCACCAGCTGCTGCTCCTCAGTCGAAAGCTCAATCCGTTTGGGATCGTTCTGTGCCCATGTGCCGACAGCTGTCAGCAGCAGGGCCATACAAAGTGTAAAGATTCTCTTCATAGTTTGGTTCCTTTCCTTGATTTGGTTGCAAATATATAAATAATTCTCGAAACTTCCAAATTTATTTCACTTTATCATGCTTTTTCACTTATTTACCTTTATTCTGATGCCGAGGGGCACGGTCAAGGAGACAGGGTGCTCGGTGAGCCAGGTGTCAACGCCATTGTCCTTGTGGAAATAGTGCTGTAGGCTGGGTTCCACGAAGAAGCTGATGGCAGGAGTCACATGGTACTGCATGCCCATGCCTATGCCTGCTGACCACATCACGCCAGGATGGAGCCGCTCGCTGTAAGGATCGACGGCGTGGTTCTCTACGAGGTAGCTACCTTCCACCTTAGAGTGCAAGGGCAGGTGCACCCCCATCCCTACAGAGCCGTATACACTGAGACGACTGCGGCCATCAGCGCTTTGTAGCCAAGAGAGAGGCTTTTGCCAAGTGAGGGTCAGTGGAATGCCCAAGTACTGCACGCGCTGCTGACGGGTGAACGAGGCGTAGGTGTTACCCGTAGCCAGATCAGAGGTCATACGCATATATTGCAAGCCGGTAGTGAGGAGCCAGGTGTTAGGTGATGGGTGATGGGTGTTAGAGGTGAGTGCATAGCTCACACTGAGACCGATGGTCAGTGGTAAGTGGTGACGAGCCTCGTCAGCCTGCACCTCAGCGTTGGTCTCATCGGTGGCGAATGGCAGATGGGGACTGCCGTTGCCACCCATGCCGCTGTAGGACATAGCGAGGAGCCATGTGTCGGGTGATGGGTGTTGGGTGATGGATGATGGAGGCAACTGTTGAGTAGTGGGGAACTCTTTCAGAGTGCGTTCCTGCTGGTCCTCGGCCTGTGTGGGGGTGTTGTTATCTACGCTTGTGGCAGCTACCTCCGTGTGGACACTGTCGCCCTGTGCTTGAGAGGCAGCAGAACCATCAAGAGGTTCCCGCTCAATTGCTGTGGGTACGGAGTGGCCACGGAAAGGTGTAGAGGTGGAGGCTACAGCTCTGGAAGAGTCGTCCAAGGTCGCTACAGCTGCCGACAGACCGTTCCCACCGCTGCCACTGTTGGCTTGCGCTGTACGTCCTGTGCTCTGCGTCCTGTTTTCCGTAGACGATGTGTCTGTCGTCGCTTTCTCCCTCCACAGGTATGCCAACGGCAGTACCAGGAGCAACGCCACGATAATCAGGACGCTGAGCGCATGGCGCAGTATGCTCTTGGCACGGAACAGCTGTGAAGAGGAGGTGCTGGGCTCGATGTGGAGTAGGGTGGCAATCTGCTGGTGGCTCAGCCCCTCAAGGACTGACAGGCGGAACACGTTACGGTAGCCTTGGGGCAAGCTTTCCACTAAACGCATCAGTTCATCGTAGGTGAGAGGCAGTTCGTCCACCCCACTCGTCAGCAGCGAGTCCTGGGCGACGGGAGCATCCGTGACCGACATCTGCCGCTGCATGGTGTCGAGGCTCACCATGGTTTCCTGTTTGTGCTGCTTCAGATACATCAGCGACAGGTTCTTGGTCACCGTCATCATCCATTGCTCAGCCTTGGCAGTGTTCCTCAGCGTGCCGATCTTACTGAAGATGAGCAGGAAAGCGTCGTGCAGCAAATCAGCGGCAGCAGCTTCATTCGCCACGTAGCGACGGCATACTTTGCGTAGTCGCTCCTGCATGGCGGTATAGAGCAGGCCGAACGCTTCGCGATTGCCCTGTTGGCACTGCTCCACGATTTGCTGAACACTCATTTCTCCCATCTTCTTTTCACAACATATTTATCTAACGATTCTCTTCTTTCCGTCAATGACGTATAGCCCTGGCTTCAGGCTCACCTCGCCGCTACGACCTAGGTACTGCCCGGTAAGTGAGTAGACGCCCTGAGTGGTTGGAGGTTGGGGCGTGGATGTTTGGAGTTGGTGGATGAAAGTTATATTATTTTTATTCTCATCATCAAGAATAGCTATCGGGAACTTGAGGGTAAAATCTTCAGAGGTCTCGCCAGGTTTTACTACAGGGGGATTAGTAGGCATTTCATAAAGTAATCTTTTCAAGACCTCATCTCCAAAGATAGCCGCATTAAAAGGGCGTAACGTTTTCTGTTCAAAATTAAGGACGTCAAGTGCAAAACAGCCGTTTTCCTGACTCCACGGCAAGCACAGATCTCCTGTTTTTGCGGTGGTAGTACCCTTAAAGTCAAAGTACTGGGTATGGGTCACGGCAGGACGGGTGGCAGGCACTGTGATGTTCTCGGCACTGAACGCGATGCGTGAAGGTCTGGAATTAAAGAAACAGGGTTCGTATGCCAAAAGTTGCGAGTCGAGGACTGGGGAAAAGAGTAGCGTCAAATCGCGGCGGATGCCAGCAAAGCGAAAGAAAGTCAGGCCGTCTTGACCGAGAGTACTTTCTCCGTTCACGTCGGTCAACTGTATCCGCTGCGCATCGAACGGCAGGGTGATGGTGCCTGAGCAACTACCGGTAACTTCTGAATTCTTGTCAAAAGCTTCCTTTCCTTCAGGGGTAACAGTCAACAGCGCCGTCTTGGCCTCAAAGGGCATAGGGCAGTAGAAGTCGTGGCGTTCATCGATAACGAGGTCGCGGATGGCGTAGTCACGAATCACCAAGCGGTCGTAGTCCAGTCCCTTCGGCACATAGTCGAGGTTGTTCAGATAATACAGACAGTTGGGGTTGGCCTCTGTCACGTCCACGGTGAAGACATCGTCGACGCCGTAGTTCCCACGGAAGTCCACTGCCACCGCCTCCTTAGGCACCTTCAACTCCATACCCTCCTGCGGCAGCGGCTTCACATGCTGGTCTGCCGTCCAGTAGGTGTTCGTGCATTGCTTGGGGTTGAAGTGGATTTCCTGCAGTTTCTGAGAATATGCATAAAGATAAAACACTTCATCTCCTTCGTCTTCATACTTGCCTCTGATATTATAAGAGAATGGAATTGTGATGGTCTCTTTGGCACCTATCCCCTTCCCCCAAAGTATTAATTGAGAGTCTTGGGTACTATATACAAAGACTCCTGGTATTGCTGGCAGTATTGATGGCGTGATTTCAAGTTCTCCAACTATACTCACCCAATGCGGGAAGATGGGGTAGTTTTCTTCATTTGTAACTGTTGCTATTCCCGTGATGCGAGTAACTGATGTAGGATTCTGGAAGTCACCATACAAATAGTTTCCTTCTTCAGTCTCTTCAAGCATATCTATCTGTAAGGAGCCTTTCAAACGAGGTTCTTTATACTCGGAAACTGTTATCGTAAAGGAGAAATATTGATAATTGAAATTGATGACAGGCACCATTTCCAGTGTATAAGTTCCTGGCTTGTCTAATTGAAAGTGGCTGATGAGTTCTTTCGTTTCTCCAGGTTTCATAGGAGTTCTAAGTTCTGGAGAGAAGTCAACTCCCTTCTTTGTATTAGCGTCAAGCAGCCACATGACTGCATCAAAATAAACGTTGCCTGTATTTGTTGCAATAACATGAAGCGATAGAGGTGTTTGAGCCATCATGCTTCCCTCCACCCAAAACGAGTCCACACGAATGCAACTGGGGTCATCTATGTAACTTGCGCTCCATCCCTGCACCCTGCCAAGCAGGAGGGTTAATGTGATAAGTATAAAAAGTCGTTTCATATTCGTAATGCAATTAAAGGGTTCTATGTATTATTTGATCACTTTCTTCGTTTTTCCACCTTGGCGGATGATGTTGAGTTGCCTCTTGCGTGGCTGGGAGAGCCGCATGCCGGCAGGGGTGAACACCTCGCGGACGGTGGTGACGGTCTGCGGCAGTTGGATGTCTACGGGTATCACTCCGTCAAGTGTCCACCGATCGCCCAAGTCCTCAGGGCAAGAGGCATACTGGGGCGTCTCAGGCCTCCGGTCGTGGCTGCGGGCGTAGTCGAAGGCTTCGCGCATGGAGATAAGCCCATCGCCGTTCTTGTCGGCATCTATCTTGTTGCCTGCCTCATCAGCCTTGTTCACAGCGCACGTCCAGTGGTAAATGAACTCGTCGTAGGGGCGGTCAAGGCATTTCCACGACAGCTCGCTTCCATCGCAAGCCGTTGACACGATACACCCTTCGTACATCAGTTCGCTGATGAAACCGCCAGAGTAGCACTGTCCCATCAGCACGCAGACGGAGCCTGCCGGACAGCGGTAGAGCAGGAACGGCAGCTCGTAGTCATAGAGTCGCTCGTCGTTCCAAAGCCATACGTAGCTGTCTTCCTGTTGGTCGTCGCTGCCGCCATGGTCTATGATGAAGAGCAGCAGGCGGTCGTTGGCTGTCAGTTGGTTGGACAGCTGCATGAACGTGCGGCTTACCGTCTGTATTGTAGCAGCATTCGCTACGTCCCACTGTCCGTCACCGTCCAGGTCCATTGGAGAGGATAGGAATCCTAGGCCATCGGCACGGAGCATATCCTTTTCTGGGTCGCTGCCATCGCTCATCAGTACGGAGATGTTGCGCTTGGGCACGTGATAGGTCTGACGCAGTGTACGATAGAGGAATGCGCAATCGTTCCAATAACGCTCGTGATTGGTCAGCCTATTGCGCCCGCCGTTGATGAGCACGGCATAGAGTGCTCCATCCTGCGCTCCGTAGGCGTAGGCGGCTGTGCTGAGCAGCAGAACGATGGTAAGGACTAGCGTCAGTATCTTCATACTCTTTGTTAATGCAAATATAGCACTTTTCTCTTGTGCTTCTGCCTATATGATAAAAAAAAGCCCAAAATACTGCTTTCCCTTAACATAGTTTAAGAAAAAAGATCCTTGACGTAAAGTTTGGCACTTTTTCGTAATGCGCCCTTTGTACATTATTTATATATGTACTTCCCTGTCCATTTCTCTATACGGTTCCTCAGGGCATAGAAGATACTGTGGAAGCGACCGTACCTCAGGTTGAGCAACAGCTCTTCCATGGCATAGTAAAACTTCCGCCACGGATGGCCCCAGGCGTTCACCCGGTAGAGGCGGTCCTTGTATCCGTCGTCCTCAACGACAGAGCGGGGATGCCTCAGCGGGAAATCCAGCTCCAGACGCCTCATCGTGAAGATCCTGCGCAGCCTGCGCGGAGTAGTCTTCAGCGTTGCTGTGGTGAAATGCGTGGAGCCTGCCGTCAGACCGATGTTGCTGACGAGGTTCCTCGAGGGCATCACCGCCAGCCCGGAGTTGAGCAGCATGGATGCCCAAACGATGGTCTCGAAGTACTCCTTGCCCGAGTGGCTGTGGTCGCGGAACATCTTCATCAAGTCCGGACGAACCTTCCTGTATTTTATCAGCGACTCCAGCTGCCTTACGCAGAACGGGTCGTCCATGAAGGAGTAGCTGGCATCCCACTCTTCTGCTACCCTGCGCCACGTGGCCCAGCCACAGATGGAGAAGGCTGAAGTGAAGAAATAGTCCTCGTCAAGGCCGGAAGACACCTCGTCCACATTGAAGCCCGACACCATCATGATGCGGCGGTCATGCTCATAGCGGTCGAGCATCTCCTTGCAGAAGGGAATGAACGACAGGGAGGGAACAACATCGTCCTCAAGGATGATCAGCTTGTCGGTCATGGAGAATGCCCATACCACTGCCCGATACATCGTTGGGTCGCAGCCCTGGTTCTCCTGCAGGTAGTTCTGATGTACGTCACACTGCCAGTCAATCCCTTCCGCTATCTTGCGGCAGGCCTTGATGCCGGGCAGGTCTCTCTCGTTACGCGGCCCGTCCTGATAGAGGAACAGGCGTGAGGGTCGCGAAAGCCTGACCTGCTCAAACACCTGGCGGAAGGTAGCAGGGCGGTTGAAGAACACCAGCAGCACAGATATGTCCGTCCTCGCAGGAGGCATTGAAGCCTGCAAAGGCATATGAGATAGTTGTGTCATATACTCACTTCATAACGATCCACGCAATTTCGGTGCAAAAATAGAGGAAAAATAATGTTTTTCCAAATAATTGTGTACGCAAGGGGTACGCAAGAGGGCATTTTTCGGCCATGTGGTCAAAATACGCGAGTTAGATGCAATGCGCTCGAAAGTTCACCAGCACTTTGCATCCCTTACAACGAGAGGACAAACTCATCCCATTGTGCGGGTGTGCCCTTTTGTCCGAAGACTTTCCCGAAGAGGCGTGAACGGGTACTGGAGATAGACTGCTTGGAATGTGCGGTGAGCTGGCCAATGGCAGCTGGCTGCAGTCCTAACCTCAGCAGCAGGCAGATATGAAGCTCATGGGTGGAAAAACGATGGAACTCACGCAGACGGGCAAGGAAAGTAGGCTGTACCCTCATAAAGGTGTCTTCCAGGTTGTGCCAGTCCTCGTCAGTCATGGATGGGTGGCGTGAATCACCCAACAAACGGTTGATGCGTTGGTAAATAGGAGTCTCCGTCAGTATCTGCTGCTTGTTTTCTATAGTCTTTGAGTCGTTCTTCCTATAGTCGGACAGCAGGTGTTCCAACTGCTCCAGTTTCATCCTGTATTGCATGCGCCGACGGCTGAAGAAGAGCAGAACGGCTATTAACAGCAGGAACAATACGGTAGCAACGGCAGCAACGATAATGACACGCTGCTGTAGACGCGCATTTTCCTGTTCACGCTGGGAGTAGTCATAAAGAGCGCTGACACGGTGAAGAGCCTCGGTATCAGTCTCTTGCATCAACGAGTCGGTCAGCAGCTCATATTGCTCCAAATGCTGGACAGCTTCTGTCGTATGGTCTTCTGCCAAGAGTATCTCTGCCATCCATTTGTGTCCCATCTGTCGCAGCCCTATGTCCCTCTCCTTCAGTAGCAACTGGCAATAGTAGCGTGCAGAATCTTGCTGTCCAGTGTGGTGGTATAGATCGGCCAGCATGAAGCAGATGCCACCTGCCATGGAATCATGTAACCTTGTGAAAAGCAGCGAACGGGCCTTTTCGTAGTCCTTATGCCATAGATAGTAGCCTGCCAACTGGTCTTGGATGTCAGCCACCAACAGACTGTCGCCCTGAGAACGTGCCAACGCTAAAGCTTGGTCGAAATAGTAGACGCAGCTGTCATCGGCTTCGCGGGTACGGTAAACATTGGCTATGTCCGCCTGATTATAGGCCATGCCAATGGTATCGCCCAGCGCACAGTTCGCCTGATATGCCATGAGATAGGCGTCGAGTGCCTGCTCCTGCAACCCCTCGTTGAAAAGCAAGCTCCCCATGTCGTTATAGACAGCCGCAAGAAGCGAATCATCGGTGGCCTGATGGGCTGCCGTTTTCAGGTAGGCCAGTGCTTGGGGTGCATCGCCCTGTTCCATACAGACCAGTGCTTGTTGGTAAGCATCGCGACTGGTGGATACAGAACAGCCGCCAAAGAGGAGTGGCACAAGCAGGCAGAGCAAACAGAACGGCTTCATTCCTCTTCGCGAATAAAAACGGGTTTACAGATGTCAAGGTCGAAACGTACAAGCCATTTCATAACCTCATCGACTGGTGCATAGAAAAATTCTCTGATGATAATGCGGTCGCCATACAAAGAGAATTGGGTGAAATCATCATTGCTGACATCCATCTGACGGAATGTCTCTGTGGCAGTAAGCGTGTCAGGAAACACGATTGTTGTCGTGTCGTCAGCAAAATAGCCGCCAATGGCAGGACCCAGATCAATGATGAAGCGCACTGGCTCCTTCATGCCTGGCAGCGATACCTTATAGTGCTTACCATCGAACGTGCCGAAAACGGGAGAAGAAGGCATAAGTGCCGTCGTATCTGGATGATACCAGTAGTCTGTGACCTGCTTGGCGGTTGGGACAGGAAAAAGGTTGAAAGCATCGGAATAATCAAGGATGGCATGGCCGTGTGTGTCGTAGGCTATATCGAACCTGTCTTCAGGAGTATCAAAGAGATGGAGCTCTATCTTTCGCCGACCCGACAGGGTGTTCTTGACATAGCGCCATTTCCTGCCAACCTTCTGTAGTCCCTCACGTGAACCGTAAAAATCTTCAGGCAGGTAGTACAGGGCAGACGAGCAGAGGCTATCTTTTGATTCAAACACCATGTTGGGATAGTCCTTCAGGAAAGACTGATAGTAACAGGCAGAGCGTCCAAAGCTCATGTCACCCCACCAACCCTTTGGAGTCGTCTCCACTGAGGGCTCTGCAAAGGTGATGCTATCGACATCGGCACATGGATAGGTGAATACTCTGCCTATTTCGAGTTGTCCATCTACCACTTTGACTTCCTCTATGTTGCGAATGTCGTAGGCATCACACCCTTCGCGGCTGAACACATACATGCACTGACCCTCCGCTGGAAGAGAGGAGGAAACCCATGTAGTGATACAGAGCAGAACAAATAACTTCAGTTTCATATCAAGTGCAAAGGTAGCATAATACTCTGAAACGGCCAAATATTAGAGTACGCAAATAGTACGCACCTTTCTTTTATTCATGGTCAAGGTGGCCAGCAAACAGACATGTCAGCCACCTTGACTATAGAGAAGAATAAAGAGTAATTACTTCTGAAAAAAGTAAGCCCGCTTTTATCTATGCATCGGCAAAACGCCGTCCGTCGCTGAGGATGACTTGAAGCTTGGTGTATTCTGAGTGGAAATCGTTCTTCAGGCGGTCCAAGTAACGGCGGCACTCCCATTTACACATGGGGAGGTCGTGGAGCAGGTAGTTGCCACAGGTCTCTGGCGTGGTGGCGGGAACCTCTGTCTGCGTGAGTATCCACTCGAGGCACTCGATGGTGAGCAGGCGCATGTCCTCAACGGTGTAGCTGCCCGACATGATGATGTACATGCCCGTGAGACAACCCATCGGACCTACGTAGACCACATCGTCCTTGGCCTGTGAGTTGCGGAACCATGTTGCCATGAGGTGCTCTATGCTGTGAATGGCTGCAGGAGCCACTGCCGGCTCCTTGTTGGGTTCGGTGATCCGCAGGTCAAACGTTGTGAGTCCCTTGTCTTCACGCGACACATAGATGCCGGGTTTCAGATGGGTGTGGTCGATTGTAAAGCTTTGTATAACTTCCATGATGATGTTTTGCTAAAATGAATACTAAATGAAATCTAAAACTATCCCAACACCAGTTCCACGAACGATTTGGTGATCTGGAACGAGCGTTCGGCTATGGTGTCCCAGAAGTTGTGGTACTGGGATGCATCGGTGTCGCGCAGGGGCACGTCGCTGATGATACGGAAGGAGATGAACGGAACGTTGTTGAGGTAGCATGTATGAGCTATGGCTGCCGACTCCATGTCCACGGCTTTTGCTTCAGGGAAGTGGCCGATAATCTCACGCATCTTTTCCTTTGAGTCCACAAACCAGTCGCCGGTGACGATGAGCCCCTGATGAATGGGTATAAGACAGTCGCTGGCGGATAATTGCCGTACTTTCTGCAGCAGATACGGGTCAGTCTGGAAACGAGCGGGAAGGCCTTGCACCTGTCCGTATTGCGTGCAGTTGTCAATGGAGGTGCCACAATACACGTCGTGGTAGCACAGCTCGGTACTTGCCACTACGTCCTGCACGTTGACATCGTCGCCGTTGCCTCCTGCACAGCCAGAGGAGATGATGTAATCGGGATGCACCTCATTGATCATACGCTGAGCACCCAGGGCGGCATTCACCTTGCCGATGCCGCATTTCCGGACTATCACTTCGTCGCTGTTGAAAAGTGACTGGAGCTGTCGCAACTCCTTGTCCATCGCCACAATAATACCTATTTTCATGTCTTTTTGCTGTTTTTGAGTGCAAAGGTACTATTTTTTTTGTATCATTACCCTGTCTCGGCAAAAAAAAGAATAAATTCTTTTGTTTTGCTCTCGACTTTTCGTAACTCTGTGGCATAAATGCCACGAACTTACCCTGTCTCGGCAAAAAAAAGAATAAATTCTTTTGTTTTGCACTCGTTTTTTCGTAACTCTGGCTTCGCCGAACTTACTATGCACTCAGAAATGAAAAGAAAAACAAGTTTTCCTTTTGCATTTCATTCGTTTTTTCGTAACTTTGCAGCCAAAAGGTATAAAAAGAGTGCAAGTTATGAAAGATTTGAAGTGCTGGCTACCCGATGTGTTGGTAGTCGTAGTGTTCGTTTTATTAGCATTTGCCTATTTCTTCCCTGCTGATATAGAGGGCAGAATCCTCTATCGTCACGATGTCTCTGCCGGACAGGGAGCGGGTCAGGAGCAGCAGGAGTATTACAGGAAGACCGGTGAACGTACACGTTGGACGAATTCGCTGTTCTCGGGCATGCCTACCTACCAGTTGGCACCATCGTACAAGTCAACGGACATGCTGACGAAGGTGGAGAATGTGTGGCACCTGTGGCTGCCCGACAATGTGTGGTTCCTGTTTGCCTATCTGCTGGGTTTCTACCTGTTGCTGCGTGCCTTTGACTTCCGATGGTACTTGGCGGCGCTGGGCAGCGTGATGTGGGCCTTCTCTACCTATTTCCTGATCATCATCGCCGCAGGCCACATCTGGAAGGTGTGGGCCTTGGCTTACCTGCCTCCCCTCATTGGCGGACTGGTGCTGGCCTATAGAGGCAAATACCTGTGGGGACTGATCGTGACGGCTCTGTTCACGGCTTTCGAGATTCATGCCAACCATGTGCAGATGACCTATTATTACCTGATTCCCATTGTGCTGATGGTTATTGCGTGGCTGGTGGACGCCATACAGAAGAAACAGCTTGCCCACTTTGCCAAGGCTACGGGGGTGTGCATCCTAGGCGGACTCATCGGCCTGAGCATCAACCTGTCGAATCTTTACCACACATGGCAGTACAGCCAGGAGACCATGCGTGGCAAGAGTGAACTGGTGAAGGAGAATACCGCCAACCAGACGAGCAGCGGACTGGACCGTGACTATATCACACAATGGTCGTATGGCATCGGTGAGACATGGACACTGCTGGTGCCTAATGCCAAGGGAGGAGCATCGGTTCCCCTGGCTGCCAATGCGACGGCCATGAAGCATGCCGATCCCAACTATGTGAGCATCTACCAGCAACTGGGACAGTACTGGGGTGAGCAGCCCGGCACCAGCGGTCCTGTCTATGTGGGTGCCTTCGTGCTGTTCTTGTTTGTGCTGGGGCTGTTTATTGTCAAAGGCCCAGTGAAGTGGGCTCTGCTGGCAGCCACTGTGCTGAGCATCATGCTGTCGTGGGGTAAGAACTTCATGGGACTGACAGACTTCTTTATTGACTACGTGCCCATGTATGCCAAGTTCCGCACCGTGGCATCCATACTAGTGATTGCCGAGTTTACTATCCCCCTGCTGGCGATGATGGCGCTGAAGGAGTGGGTCATGCCCACCCAAGCCCAGTCCAAGCCGGTTCAAGGGCAGAATGAATCCAAAGGCCACTCTCTTTGGAAGAGTCCGGGTGCAGGCTTCTTGACCGCCTTCGTCCTTACCGGTGGTATTGCCCTGCTTTTTGCCCTGATGCCCGATATGTTCTTCGGCAACTATGTGTCATCGATGGAGCGTCAGGCATTGGGACAGATACCTCAGGAACACCTCGGACCTCTGATGTCGAACCTCAGCGAGATGCGCCGGTCCATGCTTACTGCCGACGCGTGGCGTTCGTTCTTCATCATTGTGGTCGGTGCGGCGCTGATGCTACTCTACCGTGCAAAGAAACTGAAGGCCATACCCATGGCTGCGCTGCTGTTTGTGCTCTGTCTCGTAGACCTGTGGCAGGTGAACAAGCGCTACCTGAACGATGAGATGTTTGTGCCCGAGTCTGAGCGTCAGACAGCTCATGCAAAGACTTCGACCGACGAGCAGATACTCATGGACAAAACCCTGGATTACCGCGTGTTGAACCTGGCATCGAACACCTTCAATGAGAACGAGACCAGCTATTACCACAAGTCCATCGGTGGTTACCATGCTGCCAAGCTGCGTCGCTATCAGGAGCTGATTGAGGCGCATATCCAGCCCGAGATGGCTGCTTCGCTGCAGGCTATCAGTGAGGCAGGCGGCGATATGACCCTTGTCAAAGGCGACTCCATCTTCCCCGTGCTCAATATGCTCAACACCCGCTACTTCATACTGCCCTTGCAGACAGGACAGGACGTGCCCCTGCAGAATCCCTACACCTATGGCAACGCCTGGTTCGTTGACAAGGTGAACTATGTGGGTAGTGCCAACGAAGAGCTGGATGGACTGGGTAAGACCGACCTGCGTCACGAGGCCGTGGCCGATGAGAAGTTCCGTGAGCAGCTGGGCGACAGTCAGCCCCAGGATACTGCCTGCTGGGTGCGTATTACGAGTTACGAGCCCAACAAGCTGACTTACGATGCCAACACCGGTAAGGGCGGTGTCATCGTCTTCTCCGAGATTTACTATCCGGGCTGGACGGCTACCGTTGACGGAGAGCCGGCAGAGCTGGGCCGTGTGGACTATGTGCTGCGTGCCCTGCAGGTGAAACCCGGCCAGCACAAGGTCGAACTGAGCTTCTTCCCGAAGACTGTCGGCCGCACGGAGACCGTGGCCTACATAGGTTACGTACTGCTGTTGCTGCTCATTGGCGTAGGGATATATCTGAAAATGAAAAAGTAAACTTAAAAACTACTACTCTTTATGAAACATGTGATGTGTGTACATACGGCGATGGCTCTGGTGGAGCCGTTGACCAAGCTGTTTCAGGAGCTGATGCCTGAAGTGACAGTAAACCATATAGCCGACTCGTCGCTCATCAAGGAGGTGATTGCCCACAACGAGGTGACACCAGCTGTACGGCGGCGCCTGCTGGGATATTACAATGCCGCTGCCGATGCTGGAGCCGGTGTGGTGTTCAACACATGCTCGAGTGTGGGTGATGTGGCCGACTACGGCAATACCTATGCCAGGATTCCCGTATTCCGCATCGACCAGCCGATGGCGGCGGAGGCGGTGAGTAACTACCAGCGGATCGGTGTCATCTCAACGCTCCCCACCACGCTCGATCCCACGTGCCGTCTGCTGCTGAACGAGGCCAAGAAGGCGGGTAGGGAAGTGACGCTGGTGGAAGGGCTGGCTGACGGTGCTTTCGCCGCAGGTCAGAGTGGTGACGGGGAGACTCACGATCGTCTGATAGCAGAGGCCGCCCAGCGTATAGCCCAGGACGTGGATATGTTTGTGCTGGCACAGGGTTCCATGGCCCGCATGGAGCAGCGGCTCTCGCAGCTCACGGGCAAACCGGTGCTGTCGAGTCCTGTACTCGGCGTGAAAGGGCTGCGCAAGTTCCTGAACCTGTAAGATGAAGAAGAAAAGCATCATACTGCTGATGCTGGTCATCCTGGGCATGGTGACATTCCTGGATCGTATCAACATCAGTGTGGCAGGGTCGAGCATCATGAAGGATCTTGACCTGAGTCCCTCGCAATGGGGCTGGGTGCAGAGTGCTTTCATCCTGAGCTATGGCCTGCTGCAGATTCCCATGGGTGCACTAGGCGACAGGTTCGGTCACCGCAAGATCCTGGCAGCCATTGTGCTGTGGTGGTCGGCATTTACGGCTTTCACGGGAATGGCTGGCGGTTTGGCTTCTTTGCTGGTCATCCGCTTCATGTTCGGCATTGGCGAGGCAGGCTCCTCTCCCTGTTCCACGGGTGTCATCAGCCGTTGGTTCGAGAAGAACGAGGTGGGTAAGGCTCAGGGCTACGTATGGGCCGCTTCACGTATGGGTGGGGCATTGACGCCCTTCGTAGTGATTCCTGTCATGATGTGGGCAGGGTGGCGCACGGCATTCTATCTGTTGGGAGTACTCGGTGTGGTATGGGCCCTGGTGTGGTACTGGTATTACAGGGACACTCCTTCTGCTGTCCTTCAGAAGGGGGAGGGGAGTGCCCCGCAAAAGGTTTCTATAACTTGGGGTAAATTGGTAGGCGCTCCACAGTTCTGGCTGTTGTGCGGCATGTATTTCTTCTATGCCTTCGGTTCATGGTTCTTCTTCTCGTGGTTCCCCACCTTCATGGAACTGGGAAGAGGCTTTGACAAGGCTGAGCAGACGTATGTCGTTGCAGTGCCCTTTGTCATGAGTATGATAGGAAACATCACCGGTGGTTACCTCACCGATCGTCTGACACGCCGCTATGGGCTCAAAACCGGACGTAAAGCCTTGGGGTCTGCATCGCTGGCAGTCTCGGCGGTGTGTATGTTCCTGGCGGCTTTCATCCCCGGCAAGATGGCTGTGTTCCTTTTCCTGTCACTGTGTTTCGGCATCTTTGACCTCATGCTGCCATCGGCGTGGGCGTTGTGTATCGACCTGGGCAAGCAGCATGCCGGTACGCTGAGTGGTGCCATGAACACGGCAGGCAACATTGGCGGTTTTTGCTGCGGCATCCTGTTTGGTGAACTGGTACAGCAGTCGGGCAACTACAACCTGCCCCTCTACCTGATAGCCGTGATGCTGATCATTAGTGCCTTGCTGTTTGCATTTATCAATCCGGAGAAGAAAATAGTATAAAGAAGATATGAGAAGAAAAATCATTGTTACGGTGGCACCTGTGTGCCATGTAGGCAAGGAGATACCTGCCGAATGTAAGAATCCGCTGACGCCGGAGGAGATAGCAGAAGACACCATCAATTGCTTCAAGGCTGGTGCCTGCGAGGTACATCTCCATACGCGTGACTTGAAGGGAAATCCAACGTTCGAACTCGACGTGTTCCGGCAGACCATTGCACTCATCAGACAAGAGACCGACATGATAGTGCAAGGCTCCACCGGAGGACTCTCCACCCTCACCCTGGCAGAACGCTGCGTCAGTCTTGATGTGCCCGAAGTGGAAGTGGCATCATTGAACATGGGTTCCGTCAATTTCGGTGAGACAGTATACATCAACACCATGCCCGACCTGCGTTACTGGGCCCGTCGGCTTGACGAGACCCATACCGTGCCCGAGATGGAACTCTTCGATCTGAGCCATGTGGAGTGTGCTACGCGTCTGGCCGATGAAGGCGTGCTGCATAGGCCGCTCCATTACAACTTCTGTGTGGGACCGGGCAATTCGTCCAACCTCTCGGCCACCGGCAGGAACCTCGCCATGCTTTGTTCGCTGATGGAGCCAGGTACGACATGGGGCATCACCCACGATTCCATGAAGGACTTCTCCATGCTGGCCTGTGCCATCGGCATGGGGGCATCGGCAGTACGTGTGGGGTTTGAAGACAGTTTCTACTATGCTCCCGGCCAGCGAGCCCATACCAATGCCGAGCTTGTTGATCGGCTGGTAGCCCTGATTCGCATGATGGGATGCGAGCCTGCCACTCCTGCTGAGGCTCGTGCCATTCAGCATATCAAGCAGTGAACAGCGATGAGTGAGATGAATACTGAAGGCATGAGGTGGCAGCTGGTAGTGCTTGATGACGATCCTACAGGTATTCAGACCGTTCACGGCTGCCTGCTGATGACGAAGTGGGACGAGGAGAGTGTGCGGCAGGGATTTCAGGATGCGCAGCCTTTCTTCTACATACTGACCAATACCCGTGCCATGACCCGCGAAGAAGCCGGAAGAGTGACACGCGAGGCCCTGGAGATGGTGGTGAGGGTGAACCGTGACTTCGGCTACCGTCTGATTGTCGTGAGCCGATCGGACTCCTGCCTGCGGGGTCATTTCCCTTTGGAGACTGACGTCATGCGGCGGGTGCTGTCTGAAAACGGCTTGCCAGTGTACCCTAAGACTCCTTTCTGTCCAGCCTTCATCGAGGCAGGGCGTTTCACCATTGACGGCGTCCACTACATGCACGACGGCCAACGGCTGGTTCCTGTCAGCGAGACCGAGTTTGCCCGCGACAACGTGTTTGCCTATCATACCAGCGTACTTCGCGACTATATCAAGGAAAAGGGTGCCGATCCTGATGACTACGAGATTGTGAATGCCCAGTCCTACGAAGAGCTGCGCCGATGGTGGAGTGAGTGGTATGCGGCACTTCCTGCTTGTGCGGAAGGTCATGCAGAAGCACCTTGCTCGGTAGTGATACGCAGTTCGTCTTCGTTGCCCAAGGTCATCAGCGGTATTGCCGACAAACCTCTGTTGGACGGCGACATGCTGAAGCAGAGTGGGGTGGGGTGCTTTGTTGTGGGCAGTCATGTCAAGATGACCACCGCCCAACTCGACTGTCTGCTGCAGGCAGAAGGGACCTGCGCCATAGAGGTTGATGTGCAGCGCATACTCGATGATGCCGATGCCCTGATGCTCAGTACGACAGACACCATTCGGCAGGTAGTGGAGAACCATCTTACTCCCGTCATCTATACTTCGCGCCAGGAGGTCCGACTTGCCGATACAGACCAACGTCAGCATCTGGGTCAGCAAATCAGCCGTTTCCTGGTAGAGCTGGTGCGTCGGCTTCCTTTTACGCCGGCCTATCTGGTAGGAAAGGGGGGCATCACCAGCCACGACATTCTGACCAAAGGCCTGGGTATCAGCGTTGCACGAGTGATGGGACAAGTGGAGAACAGCGTCCCGTGTGTCATGACGTCCCAGGGATTCCCTTACATCATCTTTCCCGGGAACGTTGGTACGGTAACCTCTCTCCGCGATGTCTACAAGAAGCTGAACAGCACACATAAGTTACAATAACGATGAAGAAACTACTATCCTTACCTCCCAATCTGGTGGACTGTTTCCACGATGTTACGGGTTTCAGCCACGAAGAATACTTCTGTACCAACGACCCCATAGGCCACAAGCTGGGCAGCGGTGGCGGTACAACCTGGCTGCTGCAGCAGGCATTCCAAAACGAGGCTTCTCTCAGTTCCTCGTCGTTCGAGGATTGGCTCTGCAAGGAGAAACGCATACTGATACACGCTGGTGGACAAAGCCGCCGGTTGCCGTCGTATGCACCATCGGGCAAAGTACTTACCCCGATACCCGTGTTCCGATGGGAACGTGGTCAGCGTATCGGACAGACGCTGCTTGACCTGCAGCTGCCGCTCTATGAACAGCTGATGAGCATGTCGCCCGACTCCATTCATACGATGGTGGTGAGCGGCGATGTGTATATACGTACCACGCAGCCGCTGCCCCCAGTACCCGATGCCGATGTGGTGTGCTACGGATTGTGGCTCGATGCTTCTGTGGCCAGGAACCACGGAGTGTTCGTCAGTTCACGGCGTACGCCTCAGGTGCTGAAGCAGATGCTTCAGAAGCCTGCTGTGAGCACGCTGAAGGGACTGATGAAGGATCACTACTATCTGACCGACATCGGTGTGTGGCTGTTGTCGGACCGTGCGGTAAAGCTGCTGGCGGAGCGTAGCACATCTTCTTCTTCTTCCTCCTCCCTCAAGGAGTATGACCTCTACGGAGAATTCGGATGCTCCCTGGGTACAGAGCCGGTCATAGAAGATGCCGAGCTGAAGGAGCTGACGGTGGCGGTAGTGCCCTTGACGGGTGGTGAGTTCTACCATTATGGGACATCGCACGAGATGATATCCTCCACGTTGGCCGTCCAGAACTTGGTGGGTGACCAGCGGCGTATCATGCACCATGACCTGAAACCCCATCCCAGTATCTTTGTACAGAACGCCATCACGAAGATCAAGTTCACGGAAGAGAATACCAATATCTGGATAGAGAACAGCTACATAGGTGAGCACTGGCAGCTCACTCACGACAATATAGTGACGGGTGTGCCTCAGAACGACTGGCACCTTACGCTGCAGCCTGGCGAGTGCATCGACGTGGTGCCTATCGGTGAGACAGAGTACTGCCTGCGGCGCTACCACATTGACGACCACTTTGCGGGAGAGGAACAGCAGCGGAAGCAATTCCCGGTATTGTCCTCCATTGACCATCTGCCGTCCGACGGCGAGTATCTTTTACTTTCTGCCGAGGACATCAGCAACCAAGCCAACCTGCGGCGACTGGTGGCTCAGCGGCGAGTGTTCCAGAACGACAACCTGCCCACGTTGGCACGCAATTGGGAGCACAGTGTGTTCTACCAGCTGGACTTGGCCGACGTGGCAGCCCGTTTCAAGCAAGACGGGTTGACGTTGCCGCCTCCTGTCTCGGAGGAAGCCCCCCTGCTGACACGTATCAGCGATGCCATGTTCCGTTCCGACAGCGACCAGGCATTTGCCTTGTTGCGTGAAGGCCTGACCGAGACTGTGCTGACAGAAAAGCAGTCTCCCTGCAAGTCGGTCTATGATGATCAGATTGTGTGGGGACGCTCACCCGTACGGATCGATTTGGCTGGTGGATGGACCGATACACCGCCCTATTGCCTCATGGAAGGAGGAAGCGTCATCAACATTGCCATCGAGCTGAACGGGCAGCCCCCTTTGCAGACCTATGTGAAACCCTGCCACGAGCCTCACATCGTGCTGCGCAGCATTGACCTTGGTGCCATTGAGATCATCGATACCTACGAGCAGCTGGCACAATATAATAAGGTAGGCTCTCCGTTCTCCATTCCCAAGGCAGCATTGTCGTTGGCAGGTTTCCTGCCTGAGTTCTCCAAGGAGCGTTACTCGTCGCTGCGTGCCCAGTTAGAGGCATTCGGCTGTGGCATAGAACTGACGTTGCTCTCAGCCATACCTGCAGGTAGCGGACTGGGTACGAGCAGCATCCTGGCTTCTACGGTGCTGGGGGCTGTGAATGACTTCTGTTCGCTGGCGTGGGACAAGAACGAGATAGGCCACCGTACGCTCATCCTCGAGCAGCTGCTCACTACGGGTGGAGGCTGGCAGGATCAGTTCGGCGGTGTGCTGGGAGGTGTGAAGCTGCTGCAGACACAGCGTGGCTTCAACCAGAGTCCTATTGTGCGCTGGCTGCCTGACAACATCTTCACCCAAGCCGAGTACCAGCCTTGCCATCTGCTGTACTATACGGGAGTCACGCGGACAGCGAAGCATATCCTGGCAGAGATTGTACGGCGCATGTTCCTCAACCATCACGACCAGCTGCTGAAACTACGTCAGATGAAGGAGCATACCATGGAGATGTATGAAGCCATTCAGCGGCAGGACTTCTTGCAGACGGGACGGCTCATTAGGCGTACATGGCAGCAGAACCAGCAGATAGACAATGGTACGAACCCTCCGGCTATAGAGCAGCTGACGAGGCTGATAGACGACTATTGCCTGGGCTACAAGCTACCCGGAGCTGGCGGTGGCGGCTATCTCTATATGGTGGCCAAGGATCCTGAGGCTGCTGCACGCATCAAACAGACATTGTCCGACAACCGTCCCAATGCCCGTGCCCGCTTTGTGGATATGGCACTCTCGGCCAGCGGCTTGCAAGTGAGCCGCAGCTGAGCGGGAATCATAGGAATCACGGGGACAGGTTTTTGAATGAATTCTGCGAATTCACTTCAAAAACCTGTCCCCATGATTCCCTGTCCCTATGATTCCCTCTTCAGTTATGACTTGTTGGCTTTCTTGCGCTGATCGTGGTCAAGGATGATCTTTCGCATACGCATGGCCTTGGGGGTTACCTCTACCAGCTCGTCTTCCTTGATGTACTCCAGACACTCCTCCAGCGACATCACCGTCTTGGGAATGACACGTGCCTTCTCGTCGCTGCCGCTGGCACGTACGTTGGTCAGTTGCTTGGCCTTGCAGACGTTGATCACCAGGTCGTTGTCGTGGACATGCTCGCCCACCACCTGTCCGTAATACACCTCTTCGCCCGGGTCAATGAAGAACTTGCCTCGGTCCTGCAGCTTGTCAATGGCATAGGCATAGGCCGTACCGGTTTCCAGGGCTATCATCGAGCCGTTGACACGACGTTCTATCTCACCCTTGTAGGGCTGGTACTCCTTGAATCGGTGAGCCATGATGGCTTCTCCCTGGCTGGCAGTGAGCACGTTGGTGCGCAGTCCTATGATGCCGCGCGAGGGTATGTCGAACTCAATGTTGGTGCGCTCGCCCTGGCTCTCCATCAGGGTCATCTCGCCTTTGCGGCGTGTCACCATGTCGATCATCTTCGATGCAAACTCGTCGGGCACGTTGATGGTCAGTTCCTCAATGGGCTCGCACTTCTTGCCGTCGATCTCCTTGTAGATGACCTGGGGCTGTCCCACCTGCAGTTCGTAGCCTTCGCGGCGCATGGTCTCGATGAGCACGGAGAGGTGCAGCACACCACGTCCTGAAACAATCCATCGGTCGGTAGAGTCCTCGAAACGCTCTACGCGCAGGGCGAGGTTCTTCTCCAGTTCCTTCTCCAGCCGGTCGTTGATGTGGCGTGAGGTCACAAACTTGCCGTCCCTTCCGAAGAACGGTGAGTCGTTGATGGTGAAGAGCATCGACATGGTGGGTTCATCGATGGCAATGGGAGGCAGTGCCTCGGGGTTCTCGGCATCGCAGATGGTGTCGCCGATTTCAAACTTCTCCAGTCCGATAACGGCACAGATGTCGCCGCAGTCCACACCCTGGGTGCGCACGTGGCCCATACCGTCGAATGTATGCAGTTCCTTGATCTTCGTCTTCTCCTTCGATCCGTCGCGATGGCAGATGGTAACGGGCTGCCCGTCCTTCAGCTGTCCGCGGTGCACACGACCCACGGCTATGCGTCCAGTGTAGCTTGAGTAGTCGAGCGATGTGATGAGCATCTGAGGTGTACCCTCTATCTGCTGCGGAGCAGGTATCACCTCCACAATCTTGTCCAGTAGATAGGTGATGTTGTCGGTGGGAGTCTTCCAGTCCTCGCCCATCCAGCCGTTCTTGGCCGATCCATACACCACGGGGAAGTCCAGCTGGTCCTCAGTGGCGTTGAGTGAGAACATCAGGTCGAACACCATCTCGTAGACCTCCTCGGGCCGGCAGTTGGGTTTGTCCACCTTGTTGACCACCACAATTGGTTTAAGTCCTATCTGCAGGGCTTTCTGCAGCACGAATCGCGTCTGAGGCATGGGCCCCTCGAAGGCATCGACCAGCAGCAGACAGCCATCGGCCATGTTGAGCACACGTTCCACCTCTCCACCGAAGTCAGAGTGTCCCGGGGTGTCGATGATGTTGATCTTTACGCCCTTCCACATGATGCTGACGTTCTTCGAGAGGATGGTGATGCCTCGTTCTCGCTCCAGGTCGTTGGCGTCGAGCACTTGGCTGCTGAGGTTCTGTCCTTCGCGGAATAGATTGCCAGCGAGCATCATCTTGTCTACGAGGGTTGTCTTGCCGTGGTCTACATGGGCAATGATGGCTATGTTTCTGATGTCTTGCATTGTTGTTGGGCCCTTACTTTTTTGTCCTTTTTACCTTTTATCTTTGAAAACGGGTGCAAAGGTACGAATAAGTGAGCGAAAAACCAAATTTATTTGAGTTTTTCCGAACGTGAGTACCTTCGAGCGTAGCTCAGAGGTACGAATAGAGATCATGGGGACAGGTTTTTGAATGAATTCGGTGAATTCACTTCAAACAACCTGTCCCCATGATCTTGATTACATCACGATTTTGCGCATGCCGCCTGGCTGCTCTGTGATGGTCACCCTCACGGCATCTTCAGGCAGCAGGTCTTCTATCAGTTCGGGCCACTCGATGAAGCAGAGCGAGCCGCTGTAGAAATAGTCCTCGTAACCCATGTCGTAGACCTCTTCGAGCTTCTTGATGCGGTAGAAGTCGAAGTGGAATATGGGGCCGTTGTCTGATTCATACTCGTTGACAATGGCAAAGGTAGGCGATGTGATCACATCCTTCACGCCCAGCACCTCGCACACGGCTTTGATGAATGTGGTCTTGCCTGCTCCCATCGTGCCGTAGAAGGCAAACACCTTGTGGCTGCCTATCTCATTGACAAACTGCCTTGAAGCCTTGCCAATGCTCTCTATATCCTTGATGATGATTTCCATATTCTTCATTTTTTTGGCTAAGCAATAGCTTCTGAAAACATGAGAAGCCACGCGCGTGTCCTTTTATCTTTTCTTTCCTTTCATGGTGATCAGCGGTATGATCATCTCCTCCATCGATATGCCTCCATGCTGGAACGTGTCACGATAGTAGGAGACATAGTAGTTGTAATTGTTGGGATAGGCAAAGAATGAGTCGCCTGTGGCAAATACGTAGCTTGTCGACAGGTTGGGTGCGGGCAGGAAAGCCTTCTGCGGCTCTTTGATGACAAAGAGTTCCTTCGAGTCGTACCCTAAGTTCTTGCCCAGCTTGTAGCGCAGGTTGGTGTTGGTGTTGCGGTCGCCTACAATCTTCACCGGCTTCGTACACCTTATGCTGCCGTGGTCGGTGGTCACGAGCACCGTATAGTCCTTCTGTGCCAGCTGTCGGAAGAAGTCGCTGATCACCGAGTGTCTCAGCCACGAGAGTGTGATGCTGCGGTATGCGCTCTCGTTGTTGGCCAGTTCGCGCACCATGCGGCTTTCGGTGCGTGCGTGGCTCAGCATGTCGATGAAGTTGAACACCACCACGTTCAGGTCGTTCTTCTCCATCTGGTTCATCTGCCCCAGCAGCTTCTCGGCATCCTGCGAAGTGTTCACTTTGTAGTACGAGAATGTGTCGTGGCGTCGGTAGCGTTCTATCTGTGTGCGGATGAGGGGCTCCTCGTTGAGGTTCTTGCCCTCGTCCTCGTCCTCGTCGACCCACAGATCGGGGAACATACGTGCTATCTGGTCGGGCATCAGTCCCGAGAAGATGGCGTTGCGTGCATACTGCGTAGCGGTGGGCAGGATGGAGAAATAGAGGTCTTCGTCAATCTCGAACAGGTCGCCAATCTCGTGCGACAGCATGCGCCACTGGTCATATCGGAAGTTGTCCATCACCACCATCATCACCTTCTTCTTCTCGTTGAGCAGTGGGAACACCTTCTCCTTGAACACCTTGTTCGACATCAGCGGTCTGTCGTTGCCGGCCTTGGCATTGGGGTCCAGCCAAGCCAGATAGTTCTTCTTCACGAACTTTGCAAACCCCAGGTTGGCCTCTTCCTTCTGCATCTGCAACATCTCGGTCATGCTGCTGTCGGTCGAGCTGAGCTGCAGTTCCCAGTGCACCAGCCTGCGGTACATTTCCTGCCAGTCCTGCCACGTGCGGCAATCCTGTATCTGCATGGCTATCTGTGAGAAATTCTGCTGGTACTGGCTTTGCGTCACCTCTGTCTCAATCTCGCGGCGGTGAATGTTCTTCTTCAGTGTCAGCAGTATCTGGTTGGGGTTGACGGGCTTGATGAGGTAGTCGGCTATCTTCTGTCCGATGGCTTGCTCCATGATGTTCTCCTCCTCGCTCTTAGTCACCATCACCACTGGCAATGACGGCTGCAGCTCCTTGATGCGTTGCAGCGTCTCGAGCCCCGACAGTCCCGGCATCTGCTCGTCCAGCAGCACCAGGTCGAACGATCGGTTCTGACACTCCTCTATGGCGTCGGTGCCGTTGCTCACCGTCACCACCTCATAGCCTTTCTTCTCGAGGAACAGCAGGTGTGCCCTCAGCTGTTCTATCTCATCGTCCACCCAAAGCAATACTCCGTTAGTCATATCTGTTCTCTCTGTTTATCACTTTTGTCATATCCACTGCAAATTTAGCTATTTTTTTCGATAGAAAAGCCTTTCGGGAAGAAAATGTGAACAAAGAACCCCGAAAAAGTCTGAAATCAAGGCTCGGGTGAGCTCAATCCCATGATTTTTCGAGGCTCCATGTTGTGAATGTTTACTTTGGGGGGAACCTTAGGCCGCAGCCGTTGCCGTCTGTTCACGAGGCTCCCTCAAGACCAGCAGCCGTTTACTTGACAGTCAGCCATACGGCCTCGCCTTTGTCCTTGGCCTCGACTATCTTACGCTTCAGGCGTTGGACCCAGATGCGGCTGTCGAGCACCTTGCCTACTTCTCGGTTGACCTCTGGTCGACCCTGCTCACGCTCGGAAGCCGAAGTAAACTCCGCCTTCTCTCGCTCAATCGCAGGGTTCTTGCCAACGAGGATGCAGCCTTCGGTATCGTTGGCGGTGTTGCCCGCATGGATTCGGATGCCCTCGAATTTCGGCACGCCGAGCAGGATGGGCAGCCATTGCTTCATCTTCGGACTCCAGGTGATGACCACGGGGTAGCGGCCTTCGGGGATGGCCGAATGGCCTTTCACCTTGTAGGCACCGTTCTTATAGTCGCGCCATGTGGGTTCGAGGGTGTCGCAGAAATACTGGTTCTCCGTTCCTGCCAGGTACTCATCATCCACACGTCTCTGAATGTAGAGCCTACCGATGGTATAGGTCTTGCGTTTTGCTATACGTTCTAATATCAGTTCCATAATCTTGAATGTACTTAAATTTGTGATTAAATGAGTGCCGTCAAACTTACTTGAATGGCCTTAATGTTACATTGTTACAAAGTTACTTTGTTACGTTTTCGGCTGCGAGCCTACTTGTCGTTTACTCCAGTGGTGACGGTCGGTCTTGCTTATCCATCCGTCTCGCATCCAGCGGGAGATGATCATACGCATGGATGTTTCTGAGCAATAGCCGCGCTTCAGGGCCCGGAGATCATCGATGGTGAAGGTCGGTGCAAGTTGGTCGAACACGGAGTGGTTGACTCCATATCGCTGGCACTCTTCACTGACATCGACATACTGACTTAGCAGAGCCTCACCGAAAGTTTTGATCTGCTCCATCAGGCAGTACTCAGCCATCATCAGAGCGAAGTCAAGACAAGCTTTTGACTCTCGGACACAGCCACTCAACAGATGGAAGATAACCCCACAACGGAAGCCTATCACGGCAGCACGCTTACGATAAGTATCCTTTACGTGGTCGATGTCTTTGGCTGCTTCTACACGTTTGGCTTCTACCCACTCTTCGATGGCACGACGTAAACGAGGGGTGTCAACCAGACCAGAGAACGAACGCAGGCGGGTCACAGCCTCCTGGATCTTGGCTTCATCCTCTGCTGAACGACGGCCAAACTTGGGCATCTTCGCGAAACTGCTGTCAGGCATTTCGGCTACCAATATTCGAGAAGAAAGACCATTCTCGATATTGTCCGACTTGAAGCACTTCCTCATGGCCCCGTTGGTTCCGAGCATCGTCCAGTTATAGGCGACTTTCACGACTCCCGACTCTGCGGCATCCGAGTTGTAATCCTGCCCCCACTCACCTTTGTCAAAGCTCAGGCGATAGATGTCATATTTCGAACTCCAGCTGCCGGCACCGTTGGTTTTTCGGAGAGTGTCGAGTTCCTCACCAAAGCTGTAGAGAGTATGCCCCTGGGCATTCTTGAAACGCTTGAGCAAAGTCGAACACGAGACCGTCACCGGCACCATCCTTATCAAAACGTGCGGGTCTTCGGGAGCCTTTTCATTGGCTTTGCGGCCTTTCTTACGTTCCTTCCATTCCTCTTCACGCTTACGAGCCAAGGCATCCTCTTCATCGAACTGACGTTTCCAGACATCAACGGCATTTTTGACAACCGATTTGTTAGAAGCCTGTTCACCTCGGATGATAGACATCAACCCCAAGTGCTGCAAGTTGCCGTCACAATACTGAATCTGCACTTGGTCGGCATAAGCCGCAGCTATCGGCAGAACCCCGCAGAGCACAGGCATGTGCATCGACACTGGCACACCTGCCAGCGATTCTTTCAAACCGATTGGCAGGGCTTTGACATTGACTTTCACGCCAGTCTCAGCCTGAACGGCCTCGGCATCCTCGATTTCATCTGAGGAAATCCCCATATCCAGCGCATTCACTATCTGGTCAATCAATCGTGAACCCTTGGTGGGTTCCTTGCAGGCCGAGTGGATGATGCTCTTCATCTCTACGACCGACAGCCCGAATCGGGGCATCACCTCCAGCATCCACTCTTCGTTATTATCGCAGATAGCTCTCAGGTTAGCCGCCAACTGATGGAGTCGCTTATTACGCTCACCCTCTGAAGGCTCACCTCCAGTTCTGCGCCAGTACTCACATATAACAGAGGTATAAGGCACGCCCTTGAACTCTTGCGGAAATTTGGTTTCAACCTTCTCTGCTGGGGCATCGGGAGTAACGGCAGGTGCTACGGGTGCAGGTGTTGGTGCATCACCATCATCCCCTGGGTCATAGTACGATCCATCCTCAGTACGACCATCTATCGAGAGTCCTCTATCTGTATAGGCCTTTCTCCTCGCAGCCACCTCTTCATCTGAAAGTTGAGCGTACCAACCATCGGCACGATAGATTTCAAAATCGGCTGGCGAAATATAGATGAACCTCTCGGGGGTAAAGCACGAAGTATCACATTCTACACCAAGCGCCTTGCAATACTCACGCTGTGCCTCGGGCACCGTCATGCCTAATGGCAATCGGATATCGATGTGCAGTTTGCGACGGATGGAGTAATCCTTATGAAGCATCAACCCCTGCCAACGTCCACCTATCTCAATATCGAGCTTTTCAGACATCTCGTTGGCCTTCTCCACCAACTCAGGGTCATCAATGTCGATACACGTCTGCCAAGTGAAACTCTCGGCCACGATATGCTCACGATCACGATAGTCATCACGGAACTGGGTATAGTGCGGACAACGGAACGGCAACCATGACTTCAACTTACGCTGCTTTTCGTCATCATCAGTGCTGTTGATGCGTTCAGCCATCTGTTTCAGTCGAGGTGACTGAGTAAGTGCATCGTAGTCTTTGAGCGGGCATTCTTTCACGAATGCCCTGGTTTGCTCCTTAGTCTGACGTGTGTTGAGTGCTATCAATCGCTCCAAAATCATTTCCATATTGTTTCCTCCTTTCTTGTTTTAAAGTAAGACATAATCTCGTCGGCTTCCTCCTCGTAGAGGGCCTTGGTCAGCACCAGCCCATACTTCTTCGGGAACTTGAAGGTGACATAGACGTATTCCTCATCCATACGGCGGCGACCATTATAGGGGCGAATCTGCGGGCGAGTCATCTTCACCGCTCCGTGGGCTGTCTCGTAAAGAGTCTCGTGGAGTGGTCCCTTGCTGCCATCCTTGTAACGCTTCACTCTGGTGCGACCGTCGGCATCCACCTCGATGCCACCACGATAACGTACACGCTCACCGTTAGTCACCTCCTTGTCATCCTCCCACGGGCACGGCACTATCAGCATGTTGCCGTTCAACTGGAAGTTAACACTTGCGTCCATCTGGACTGCGTTGTTCAAAATCTGTTCGTTAAATTTCTGTGGATTCATTGTTGTTCTGAATTTTGGTTGAGCGAAGCTTCAGAAGGGTGGCCACCTTTCGATTTGTGATTGAAATCTCGCGAGACTCCGTTCACCTCAACTCAGAGTTAAACTTGAAATTTGTTAGCGGTTAAGAATGTTACGTAGAAAGGCTGGTTAACCACTCCTTTGCCTCCCGTTTTGCGCATCCTGCACTGGTTGATCAGCGCCAACTGTCGTCGGGCCATCTTGGCCATGTCTGCACAATACCTGTCTTTGTCAATTATTCTTTTATACATATCTTTTCCCTTGCTCCCGCTTCTCTAAGGATAGCCCGCTCACTTATCGGCTGCAGATCTCGGAAGACGATGCAAAGGTACGGAGATTATTGTTACATTCCCAATATTATAAAGCATAACTATCTGAAACACAAGTAAATACAAGTAATTACAAGTGCTACACAAGTATTCGTACAAGTACTGGTACGAAAAAGGGGAACCGATTGCTTCGATTCCCCATTTTTGAGTTATAAAGTTTGGTGATTACTTCACTTGCATATTCCAGTTTGATTCAGATTTGTCATAAATACCGCAGTCGTGAAGCACCTTCCACAAATCGCGATGCTTCGACATATCCGATATCTTTTTCTCCCTTACCAACTGGTTTACCTTGTCGGTTATCTGGGTAGGCTTCATTCCTTGAATGCTCACAAGGAAAGTTTTCGCATCCTCTACCTGCCCATAGAACATTGGCTTCAGTTTCTCAACCACGTCTTGCTGCTGGTCGTTAAGTTGCGCTGACGGCTGAACAGGATTTTGTGTAATGTTGGCGCCAGGCATCGCAAACACGCAGCCGCTAATCGGGCCATTGAATACTTGGCAGTTTGCCCCTGCTTCAAAATGATTGGTTATATCACTCTTCTTCTTTTCTTCTTCCATACCTTATTATTATTGTTTCTTATTAAATTGTCCTGATACGGGACCATTGAACACTTGGCAACCGCTCTCTTTCTCGAAATGATTGTGAACCTCACTTGGCGTTATGCCCAGTTTGCCGCATAATAGGGCTATTTGCTCATCGAAGGCGTGGCCGTACTCCAGATTCAGCGAGCTCAGCACGATGAGGGTGCTCCTGATTTCATCTGGGGTAAGTGCCAAAGTAGCCTGTGTGTATTCGTTCATAAATGCCTTTACCTCTTCAGACCCACCACCATTCAGCTCAATCTCCTGCAACTCGTAGTTCAGCAGGTTTGTTTTCTTGCCTTCCAACCAACGGGCATCTTCTTTATCGGTCATTTGCTCGATGAGAGGCCATAGCAGATCATGACCGTCTAAACGCTCGTAGATGTGAAAGATTATCTTTCGGATATCTATGCCGACACATTTCTTGCTTCGTGCTTGCAACTGAGCCGTTGCTAGTGCCATAATGAGCATGGCATCATTTTCACCCTCGGTTTCATCTTCCAAATCGTCTATCTCGTCATCCAAGCCCTCTATAACATCTGGCAAAGCAAGCAACGTCTCACAAAACTCCTGAGCAGAGAGGAATAATTCTACCGGCGACAACTGTGTATGCCCGTCTTGTTTCATCTTTCTGAGTGCGTCGAGGCTGATGATATACACCGGATCGGCGAGCAACTTACTACGGGCTGATTTTTGCTGCTCCTTTTCTAATCGTACTATCATGCAGCCTGCTCCTCCTCTTCGTCAGTCACTTCATGCTTCATGCTGTTCATCAGCCCTACCACCTCTTCCTCGGCTTTCAGACGGTCTTCGTGCTCTATCTTGCTGCCATCTTTCTTCTTCGTCTTGAAAAGCATCTCCAAGAAGTTCTCGTTGAACTCATGACTGACAATCTTATCTGTATTGCCTTCATCGTTGTCAATAAAACAACGGAACGTGCCGCCATCGTTGGTTATCAGTTCCACAGGCTCGTCAAGTGCATCGGCTAATGTCAGCAGATTACGCATATACACGCTGCTCTTGTCAACATAGAGGGCCGTCTTCTTGTCTTCCGGCATCACCGTATAATGCCCTTTATACTTAGCCTGTTCCTGTGCATAGAGCACCTCCAGGAGTGCCCCCATGATGGAATCGTCGAAATAGTCGCGGTTCTTGGCCTTCAATGCCTCCACCTTCCTCAGAATCTCGTCCTTCTCCATCTCAGGCGTTCCAAAACGCATCTGCTGGGCATGTGCCTGCTGTTGCTCCCATACTTTGAAAAGGTCAACAGGATAGTAGTCGGGCAGAATCTCGAATCCATAACAATGATCCTTGAACAACTGCTGGTCTATGACAAAAGACATGATCTTCGCCACCTTGTGCGTATTACTGAAGGCCTTCTTTCGCTTCTGGATAGCAACGGTGCGGAGATGGTCGCGATTGTCGATGATGACAAAACATGAAGGTTCATCCTTGGCCATCGCAGGTTCAAAGTCGCGCTCTACGGGTATGTCAATATCATTGGCAAATCGCATCACCGTAATACCTGGTGCTGACTTCAAATGATACACCCTATGCTTGTAAACCTTGCGGTCGGTACCTTCTCCCAAATAAAACTCGATGCTCTCATCCTTATCGAAGAGAGCACCAAGATGCTGTTGTCGCTGTTCCCAGTCATAGCAGCCCGCGTCGTGCTTGTATTTTCCGTAATACTGTGCGAATCTTGACATCTAATTAATTAACTACTTTTCTATGATTACCAATTTAAAACGTCTAAGTTATTTTTTATTACTCACAAATTTCACAATGCAATCTATACATGTGGGCTTACCTGTCAATTCATCAATGAAAACGTTTGCTGGATGCATATCCTCCAATGCTAACCGTTCTGAGATATAGTTTACACCTTGTCCTTGCCAATTGTCATGAAACCCTTTTTCTGCAACCATAGCGTCAATCTCGTCTTTGGTAGCAAGCCGTTGGCACCGAATATATGGCTGGGTGAGCACTATGCGCAGCAAACTATCGTTGTCGCGAGTAAAGCCAATAACTTTCATTGCGGTCTCTGGAAAAAGATAGTTATGCAAGGCGATGGCTTCCAATGCCTTGTTGGTGGTGGAGTAGATGGATGTACGTTCTTTCGCTACCGATGGATCTCCTTCCCTGTAGTACACCTTGGCTTCTGCGCCTTGGGCTATCATCGGACCGAAGTTTTTTTCGATGATGCTTTCTGAGTGCTCAAACCACAAACCTTTAGCCCTTGCCCATTCTTCTATTAACCGTTCTTGTTCTTCGTCTATTTGCCAATTGGCTGGGCTGCTTCCTTGCTCTATTGAGCGAGCACAGGCTGCGTCTCGGCAGAAATCAAGCGAGCTTATTTCTGCACTCGACTTGCTCTGTCCTTCGCTGCTTTCAGCATTGCCACTTGTTGTAAGGCTTCTTCGCGCGTAGCTGACGACGATGGACGCCCCAATGAGAGGCGCGCCTCCCTTGCAGAGTCCTGCATGCTCTGATAGAGTAAATCCAATAAAATCTTTTCTTCCATATCGTATGTCGTTTGTTAAGTTGTCTATCTTTTGCAGCGTTTCTGCCGAGAAGCCGCCTGCTGCGATTGTAGCGTATATTACATTCAATTCATCCATTGTTCTTCGTGCCTTGTTCTAATAAAAGTGACCATAACGAATCTCAAAATAGTTTTTGTTACAATTCTCGCCAAAAGGAATCTTCGTTCGCGTTACAAATGTACCAGAATGGTCAACCCATACGTACGGCTCTATAAAAGCAATGTAACCCCAATTATCCTCTGGGTCTTCGCGGAACTCATACATATGATACCCTTTGGGACACTCTTTGTGGTCAAATCTTTGATCTAAATACCAACCACGTATACAATGCTTTTTGCCATCAGCAGTTTCTATGCCGATTAAGTATTTGTCAAAATCCTTAAAAAAATTCTTCATTCCTTGTCTTTAATTACATTCCACCCCCACTTCTCCATCAAACGGAAGATGTGTGCGAGCCTATTTTAAGTCATAGCAGAACTCACGCCATCTGTTCTGATTTTTCTCGTGACTCGTCATAAGTTAAGCTGCTAATGGGGTAAATAAGTACTTAGGACGCAGAGCGCGAATCACTTTCAAGTAATGATTGAACAATCCGTCACGTTTATCAAAACGCTTTCTTCTGCCTGAAAGACTAAAACTCTGGCAACTCGGTCCACCTGTCACCACGTCAATCTCCTTTTTACCCAAAGCTTTCTTCAAATGAGGAAGGAATGTAGGTGACATGATATCCTCTGTAATGAACTTCGTATCAAGTCCCAGTTGCTCATTATATCTTACCCTGTGTGTCAGTTCACAATTCTCGTTGATGTCGCTTGCCAACACAAAGTCGTAATAGTTATGATCAGTATACGCTTGCATGAACCCCTCACTGATGCCGCCAGCACTAGCAAACAGGTCTACAAACGTAACAGGTTTACGCCCTTCTGTAAATTTATCTAATTGCGCCATTGTTACTTATTTTAAATTCAAATTGCAAAGATAACGAATATTTGTGAGATTACGCCTAATAATCTCAGAATTTACACATTATTTAATAATAGTGTCTTACACATTCAAATGCCACATTGTAACTTTGTAACAATGTATAACAAAAGAACGTCTGTTACATTCTTGGTCTTTTCATCTTATGTGACTATTTATCCGATTCTTGTTCTTCTTCCCCTTCAGGAATCTCTACCGCTTTCAGCTTGCCCTCGCTTTGCAGCGCCTGAAGATCGAGGCCAAGGTCTTTGATAATCTGGCGAACCACATTTATCTTGATGTTGCTGGCATCAGCCTTGTCGTAGAGCAATAAGAGTATCACTACACCATCCTTCTCGTCGACCAAATAAGTGAACGTGATAACACGAGCACCGCCCGACTTACCGCGACCTTTCGAGCCAATGGTAAGACGGACTTTTCGGATGCCGGGAGAGAGTTCCGTTCCCTGATAGGGATTCTTCAAGATACTGTCTCGGAAGTCTTGCAAATCATCAACGAAGCTATGATGGCGTTTAGCCAGTCGCTTGGCCTCGGCATCGAAATAACTAGTCGTTTGAATCTCGAAGCTCATTGATCAGGTTGTCCAAAGTATTCAATTTCCGCTTTCCCTCTATCGACTCCTTCGCCTCGATGAGTGCCCCACGGAGTTCTTCAGTCAGGTCGCGCTTGTTGATAATGATGTCATCCTCGCTGATGGGAACGACACGGAAACTGCCTGCACGTGATTTCACCACCACATCCTCTCCACGAAGTGCCACACCTACGTACTTTGCTGTGTTTGCCCTAAAGTCTCTGCCTGTTACTACTACCATATTTTTATATCTTTGATTTCTTGGGGGCAAAGATACAAATAATTTTTGAATTGTGTACCATTTTGGCCAACTTTTTTCAAACGTCACATTGTAACTTTGTAACAATGTAACATTAAGGATTTTCAAATTGCGAATGTTGGGATATTAGAATATATAATAATTATAATTATTATATATTTATTAATTAGTAGTCTGCACATCGGCATGGGCTTAATGTTACAAAGTTACATTGTTACAAAGTGACAATATGTGCCCGCCCTGCCCGAAACCGGCGAAAAGTAATCTTCATGGGGCGAAAATTACGGATTCGAGGCCTCGAAATAACGGTTCTTTCAAAGACTGCGATTAAGCGAGTGCAGAACCATGCTCGCATGAGTTCTGCCGAGAGTGAGCAGACTCGATGTTGAAAACATCAATTCGTCAGATTCATGCTGAAAATCGGCTCAAATCGGCGGGCAAAATTTGGAAGTACTGAATAATCTTCGTACCTTTGCAGAGCATTAGGGAAATGCTCTGCGAGTGTGGGCTGCGGCTCAGCATAGCTCGAGCGAGCTCGGCTCTGCGTTCGCCTTGCACCACCCTTGCAGTGTCAATCAGAAGACAGCGCGCAGTCATTATGAGAGACACAAAGCGGGATGACGGCCACCCGATGTAGCTGGCCGCAAGTGAATCTAATACCATCAAAAACACACACACAACTATGGCAAAGATTTTGTATGAAGTGAAGCAGAACCAGAACTCCTACAGCGCTGCCTTCGGCAAGTGGTACGCACAGATCAAGAACCTGGAGACGCTCAACACGCGCAAGCTGGCGCAGCACATCTCCGAGCACGGTTCGATCTACACCCCCGACGTGGTGTACGGCGTACTGGAGAAGTTCCGCAGCTGTCTGATCGAGATGCTGCTCAACTCGAAGAAGGTCAAGATCGAGGGCCTCGGCACCTTCTACTGCACCCTCGAGAACCAGAAGAACGGAGCCCTGAAGAAAGAGGACTTCAACGTGAACAAGCACCTGAAGGCACTCCACATCCGGTTCCTGCCCGAGCAGACCACCGAGGAGAACAT